>Ga0310690_10000229_pt1 | contig 132837 bp, 124 predicted proteins | sample AusTroGonzalo_MG_2_FD_207661 | JGI IMG/M metagenome (GOLD analysis project Ga0310690, IMG submission 207661) | Bovine rumen microbial communities from tropical cattle in Woodstock, Queensland, Australia - Gonzalo_04 (v2) (version 2) | ecosystem: Host-associated > Mammals > Digestive system >...
TCGAAAAAAGAAAGAATGACGGCTGCATTTCGGTAGAAATGGAATGTGCTGCGATTCAGGCCATGTGTGATTTCAGGGGATTGGATGCTTATTTCTTCTTTACCAGCGGCGATCTTCTTGATGCTCCGAAGTGGGATTCACGGATGGAAAAGAACCAGAAGAAAAACACGCAGCATGATCCGGGACATTTCGAAATAGCGCTTGAACTTGCGTGTTATGTTACTACTGGAAATTAGGCAGTGATAAATCGGGATCTTCAGGTGAAAAGAATGGAAAGTTGTGATTGGTGCAATCTGTCTGAAGAAGATAAACGGTATCAGGTATACGAGACTGAGTTCTGGTCTGTTTTCCTTTCAGATGAACAGGATTATATTGGGCGATGTATTTTGGTTTTGAAACGTCACTGCGGTTCCATGTCTGAGATGACAGAGAATGAATGGGATGAGCTTCGCAATCTGGTTTGCAAAGTGGAGGCATGTTTCAAGGCTGTTTTAGGAGCAACGCTATGTAATTGGAGTTGCCTGATGAATAATTTCTTTAAGGAGTCAGCTCCTGATCCTCATCTTCATATTCATGTCAGGCCGAGATATGAAAAGCCCGTAATACTTAACGGGAGCACTTATACTGACAGTGAGTTTGGTCATCATTATGCGTTGCATAAGAGCGGGGATATATCTCCTGAAGATACGGAAGAAGTGTTTAATCGAATAAAAGAATGGCTGAATCGCTAAATCCTGAATTATGTGCGCCAACGCAAGACCATTGGGAAGAATAAGAAGACACTGATCAAGTGAAAGGACGCGGATACATGAGTCAAAAAAACGAAGGACACAGTTACCAATATAGGGCGTTACTACATCAATTAACTTCCAAAGATGTTCGGGAAAAATATGACTCGATCCCGCCCAATAGCTGCTTGGACAAGATGTACGCATGGGAAAGAGCCGATGCCGAAAGATTGATCTGGTACGAATTTAATGAAAACAAGGTTGCTGTACTGGCTGATCTGGTATTACGATTAAAGGGCTATGACGGTGCTGCGGCTGTGAAGAAGATGCTTTCGGAAAGTCCGGTTCCCAGTGATAGGAGCGCCTGTCTGTCACGATTGTTGTTTGAGTGGACGAAAGAAGAAAAATATCTGGATCTTCTCATAACGAACGTGAAACAGAGTAAATACAGGTTGGAGTTTGTTTCCGAACTGAAATGTGCTCCGGTTTGTATCAAAGTGTATGAGGTTTTGAAGGATATATATCTGACTTCGGAAGATTCGGTCGTCAGGGGTACTGCAGTGACCGGGATACTTCATTACCGGGGATTCGTAAAGGATCCGTCGGATTTAACAGAAACCTTCAGTAATATAGCCAGCTATAGAAAGTTTGCATCAGATGATGCGAAAGAACGGAAGAAGATCATTGATCTGTTCGAAAAGGGACAGTTGTAAGATATTTCGTGAATAGCCAACTAAGGGATAAGGGGGAGACGAATATGTCGATGTATGATATTCCGGTGGATTATGACGGCAGGACTGTAGTGCTGCGTTCTGATCCGGACCGCATCATATTTCTTAATAACGACAAGATAGTCTGGCCTGACGGTACACCTCTCGCGGTACAGGAGTGTATCGATTATCTCAAGTACTACGGCAGACACGGATTTACCCCTGTCAATAAGGACCTCGTCTATAAGGATGTATGCTTTATGGATGCGCAGAGCGAATACTTCAACGGTTACGGACTGATCATTGAATTCGATGAGAACGGCGACCCCAAATGCAAGGTAGAAGACGGCAGGATCCTTTCTTCGAGAATTCCCTGTATATGCGAGAGAGATTATCAAAATATCTTCCTAGAGACATGCGGTAAGTATGATGCGTTCTGCGGTGATCTTGTAAGCAGTGGTGCATTTACTTACCTGGGAAAGCAGGTCGGGATCAATAAAACGGAGTTTTCCATATATAAATGCAATAAGTGCGGAACTTCATGGCTTTTTCCGGTGTGGAATAAGAGGTGCCGCACATATTCCATGTTAAGCAAAGAGGGGCACGATAAGTATATGGCACAGCAAAAAGCACTTGCCAAAGAAAGCGTGAGACCTGTTTGTATATATATAGTGCTAATAATATTGGCAATCCTCTTTGCCGGCGCCATCTTTGTTTTCGTCGCGGGTAAGCTCGGATTGGTGTAAGTATGGTTGTCGAAGATTCCGGTTCAGTCGTTGAATCGTCATTCGGTTTTTAACTTCATGCGTTCGTGCGTGCTGAGCGGCCACTCTTCAACTCCCGTCGTCTCCACATAATACCAGTATATATGATGCTGTTCACCTGCCGGGAAGCCGCTCTCCAATTGGATCACTTTGAGCAGATCACTATCCCGCATTGAGATTTCCCCGAAGCAGTTTCCATTCCATACCGGCTTCATTTCGCCGTCAATAAGCATGAACATGATTCCATCAGTGTTATCATATTGTCCCGGAATGCTCGCGTTATCAAGGTAAAAATGCAAGGTCGGATTCTTGTATGATGTCATCAGATAATTACCATAATGATCCGACTGGAAATCAATCATTTCTCCCTTGGATAACAAATCCCTGATGGAATACTTCACCAGTCCTTTTTCGTCCTGTATCGTCTCGATGTCAATTTCATTTTCCGGGCAAGTGACAATTGAAACACCGTCATTTTTCGTGGCGGACTGGAAGGAGCCCGTTATGCTCTGCGAATCCAGATAGAAATCCGTATCCTTGCAGTAGCCGGAAACAACTAATATCAGTTTGTTCTCTCCTGCGACTTCCGGAAGATCTTCTGCACTAAGGGACATTATGTAATCCTGATTGGAATTCAGAGAAACGGTCAGGATCCCATCCTGGCTGCTGTTTTCATTCAAACTGAAATTGACCGGCTTTCCGTTCGCCAGCAGAACCGCTGACATTGAAAAAACGGCAGATTCGTCGCTGTCTGCTTCTTCTACTCTCATTACAACGGTAGCATGAACACTGCTGCCTTCTGCTGCTAATTCCTTAATCTGGTTGTAAGGCGCATCGTCGTTTACAAATGACATGTAAAGGAGCTTTTTTACAGCATGATAACCCTGCTGCTCCATAATCTCGTCAGTTTCATTGTTATCGTCGATCCATTGTCTTATGAACTCAATGGAAGAAACGGGATGCCGGGAGTTCTCGGAACCCGCCGTTGTTTGTGAAGTTGTTTCTGTTTCCTTAGAAGCCTCAGTAGTTTGTGAAGATGCTTCTGTTTCCTTAGAGCTGACGCTTGTTGATTCAGTTTCTTGTGACGATGAACTATCGGTCTGACTTTTGCAGGCCGTCAAAGAGAGTGCCGAAATACCGACACAGATCGTTAGTGCAATGGATAAAATTTTACGCATTTTCCTTTTCTCCACAATTGTCCAAATATAAGGCTCTCCTGACAGGAAAGCGGGTGCTTCACATCTCTAAAAGTCGGAAATCATTATACCATATCCTTCTACGCCCAAAATTAACAAACACTTATATATGATAAAATGAGCATGTACAGGGGCAATCCTTGGTATAGAAAATATCGGCAAAGGCAACTGACAGATGTTTTGGAATAATACCATCGTAAAGATCATAAAGGAGATAGACACCACAGATAAGTGGTGGTGCAGCTCTGCGGTTATGTTTTCGGTCAAGAACGGCAAAGGTACTATCTGTGAGAAATATGCTCCTGAAAATGAAGATTATGAGTGCTTTTCTCAAATGCTGATAAACGGAAAGCCGCTCGCACAGAGCGTTCTTCCGGATTGCCCGACGTGTAAGGGCATGCTTGCAGCAGGCTACGGAATCGAAAACGTTGAATGTCCCGAACTGAAAACTGCCAGAGAATGTATGAACTCGGGATTTGTGAATATTATGGATTCAGTGGAGAAGATAAAGCCGCTTCTCGGATTATTGAGCGACGGATACTACGCGCTTGCTGATACGATCTGTTTGCCTTCTGACGGAGAAGGAAACTTTTTCTATGATGTTCCCGATAAACTGACCCGCTTTGAATCGCTTTGCGACGATTATTACTGCAATTGGAATTTGTGTTGTACCGGACATTTTCCGCTGTTCCTTTATCCGACGCAGTCCTCTTCACTGATCAATAATGAACGTGTCGATCATTATGTGAAGATTTTGAATTCGGATAAGAATCCGCCGAGAGCGCTCGCATACCATTATTGCGGATTTATGAGCCTTCTCCTGGATGGTCACCACAAAGCATGTGCTGCTGCAAGTCTCGGGAAATATGTAAGGTGTCTGACGATCATTCCTGCAGATGGATGCATGTTTGCGCCTGAGGAACAGATCAGAGGCGTGGATATCAGAAAGAGCAATCCGCGTATCCGGACGATCAGTTTTGCAGGACTTGAGACGGAAGCAGAAGCAGATATGCGTTATCTCGATATTTATGGAAACCGGCAACAGAGAGAGAACATGCCGCCTTTTGAAAAATACGATCTGAACGGAACAGAGGTCCGCTACGGACCTGGTAAATACCCGACGCTACGAGATATCATAATCCTGCTGGATGCGGGAGAGGAGGATACCGGAACACTGCCTGAGGTGGATCAGGAGGTTGTCCGGGCTATGCTCAATGAGGATACGGAGAAAGCCGACAGATATCTGGAGGCTGCCATTTCTTATCTGGCTGTAACGGATCACCATGAGGCTTATAAACTTGCAAGCGCTATTGTTAAGAAGGGTGACGGCCGTATGAGACACGGTCGCGTCCGTTCAGCTTTGCTGTTCCTGCTTGGCTGCCATAGCGATGAGACTGAGCAGCTGTTTGTCGATTACCAGCTTAACCACGAGGAACAGGATGAGAATTGGCATATAGCGAATTCATATTGGAAAGCCGTTCCAGACCGGCTGGCTAGAGGAGTTTAAGTATGAAAAACCGTGTCCCAAAGTTGATCATTGTAATAATAGTATTGATTTTAGCAGCCCTGACGGGTTGTTCCAAACTATTGAACGGCAAATATGATCCCAATCTTTCAATAGGGGAACAGATAAAGACCAGACATTATAAGGGCAGTGCAGAAGTTTTTGGAAAGAATCAGTTGCTGGATGAGATGCTTGAATGTATCAAGGATAAAGATGTCGGCCGAATGAAGAACCTGTTCTCTGATTACGCTCTCGAGGAAAATAAAGATCTGACCGGAGAACTTGAAGAGTTTTATAAATCCTTCCCGAAGATCAAAGAGGTTAAGAATAAGAGTTGTGCTTCCTCTCGTTCAGACAACATCGGGGCAACAGAGTATAAATACAAATACCAGATCATGGCTGACATCTATGATGAGGAGGGCAGCCGCTACTATTTCATATGTGTATGGATCGAAGGCTGCTCTGACAAACCGAATATGCAGGGGCTTCATTCGATACAATTAGTCAGCGAAGATTCCTATTGGGCAGACACATTCACTGTTCATAGCTGGGACGACAGACCCGGTGTGTATATGTATACTTAAATTGTATTAGTTGCCATTTGGAGGTAAGAATATGCATAAATTGATCATGCTCCGAAATGAGATCTATTTTTGAGTTTATAACGGGGACCACCAGGCGTAGATAACGTGCCGGAAAAGCGCAAACCGACGGCGTTAAACTTACAAAATAAATCATATTGGTAGTATTCATTTGCAGATCGATATGAGAATATATAGGAGTAGTCTGCTGAATGGGGGGAAAGTTTGTTTGATCAGCAGGGGAGAGGTGTATTTATGTCTAAATGGTTTACTTGGAGATATGATCCGGAGTATATCTTTAATCCGAAGTATGCAATGATTTCATTTCTCATAGTCGGTCCTTTTCTGTTGATCCTGGGAAGCGGCTTATTGTTATTCAATCAAAACCGGGCTGCGAGTAAGTGTACATCCCAAACGTACGGCATGGTGGTTAGTGTTGAACAGGAAAAAGGAACGATTTTTACTGATAGTTATGTCGCTACTGTCGAGCCTATAGATTCCAGCATTTTCAACGGTACTAAATCTTTTACGGTAAAGAGCAGCTATGCTTACGAGAAGGGGAAATACGTTCAGATCCAATACGATCCTTCTGATCCTGCCACATATTTTATAGAGCATTCCGATTCGGGCGAGCGCGGCTATACATTTATTATCACCGGCGTAGTTGTAACCCTTCTCGGGGTCGCTGCTTTTGGCATTTGTAAAGCAATGAAAAAAACGGGTGCGTTCTTACAGTAAAAAGGAGGGTGGATCGTATGGCAATCAAACTGTGGACTCGTGAGACAAAAGAATATACCCAGTCGAGGTTTATAAAGCAGGGAGACATCTTCAGTTTCTATTACGAGAACCAATACTATTTCTTCGGAAGGATCATGGTCGTCAAACAGAAAGAATACTGTATTGCTGAGCTTTTCGATTACTACTCGGAAAATCCGGAGATCGATGAGCAGACGATCCTTAATGCCAAGAGGATGATGCCTCCGTTCAATATTGATACCAAGTATACCTTCCAGGATAAACTGATGAAGTGGGACTGGCGTATCATCGGGCATCAGGATGGCTTTATGGCGCCGGATCAGGATGAACTGTTTTTTGCTTACAAAGATGCTGAGATTGGCTGGACAAAAGTTGATCTTAACGGAAATTCTTTTAAGATCCCTGATGAAGATGAATCAAAATACATACATATTCTTTTCCGTGATCCCCAGAAAAAAGTGATCCAGGAAGCAATCCTCCAGAAGCTCAGCGATGCGAATCCTAAACCCGATGCGGCTTCGGGCAGCGAAGAAGAACTTTTTAATTCTGTGGATCCGTTGTTCGACTTGAAGAAGTATACCGAAGTTATTGATGCGATATCAGCATTTCCGGAAGATAAGATATCTCACAGGCTGGCAGGGCTTTTGATATGCGCTTTGAATAATTCCGGGAAGCATGACGAAGCTATGGCATGTCTTGATAAACACAAGGCTTTGTTCTCGGAGGACATGTACAACTGGTACTACTATTACGGTTATGCGTTCCTGCAAAAGAAAGAATATGAGAAGTTGCCGCTGATAATTGAGAACGGCCTTGAGGAATGCGAGAAAGCTTATGCGGCAGGAAAAATACCTTATAACGAATATGCGGCTGAGAAGGGACATTTCGATTACTTCCGTTACAGGCGGGAAGAGGCTTTGAAAGAGAAGGAAACCTGCCAGTTCATAAACGGTTTTGTGATCAAGAACGGAAGGATGATCCGCTACGAAGGCGATACCAACGTTGAAGAGATAGTTATTCCAGATGGCGTTAAAGAAGTAAAAATGTCAGCATTCGATAACTGCAAAAACGTTAAGAGTTTTGTATTCCCTGAAGGCGTTGAATATCTCGAGCCTTTTGAAGGCGGCAGCAATATCGAGAAATTCGCCTTTCCATCTACCTTGCGAAGACTTTGGCAGGGCTCTTTGCACAATACCAAGTGGTATCAGGAACAGCCCAAAGGCCAGATCATTTGTGGCAAAGTGCTTTACAAGTATACCGGTGATGAAGAGGAAGTGACCATTGAGGACGGTGTCGAGACCATAGGCTCTGATGCTTTCTACGGAAACAAGAAGCTCCGGAGAGTTGTGGTATCGGAAAGCGTAAATATCATTTGGGCAGGAGTATTTAAAGACTGTACGAATCTGTCTGAAGTGATCCTGCCCCAAAGCATGGAATTTATCTCTTCACGCGCGTTCGAAAATTGCGAGAGCTTAAAGGAGATCACTCTTCCTGACGGCATGACCAAGCTTGGAGACCATGTGTTTGCGGGCTGCGTAAATCTGCATGAAGTGATTCTCCCGGATACGATCGTGCAACTCTATGGCGGCGTTTTTGAAGGCTGTAAGAATCTTGAGAGAGTACATCTGCCGGTAATGGCAGAAGGTCTGGACTATGGCGTGGAGACTTGGATCCCCCGTGTGGATGGATGCTTCTTCAAAGGCTGCGCGAAACTTAAGGAAGTAACGATTCCGAAGAATATCCAGAAGTTTATGGAACAAACCTTCGCAGGCTGCACCTCCATACAGAAGATCGTCTTTGAGAATCCGGACACGATGCTCGGTCAGGACACCTTCGGAAGGAAGGCCAAGTATCCAGAGATTTTGTATGAGACCTCGCCCGATCTGCCGCTCCATCTGTCAGATGGCGACATCAAGCAGTATATCGATCTCGACAGATTACCAGACGATATGAAGGCCAAACTGTTCATCAAGCGCCAGAGCAAATCCCTCGCACAGTTCTGGGAGAAGAGCATCACGAAGGACAACGCAAAGGCGATCGCCAAAAAGATAGAAGAATTAAAAGCAACCAAGCTTCCTGCGAAAGAGAAAAAGAATGCGGAGCTGTTCTTAAAACAATATGGAAAATGAGATCATGATTAAATCTGTCGATTACGGAAGATGGTTTAGAAAGGAAGAATATAATGGGACTATTTGATGGAATGAAGAAGAAAAACGACGAGGCGCAGGTGCTCTTGGAAAGACATGAGAAAAAAGAGCTGAACGATACAGATTTCTTAAAAGCATTCCGAGGAGTGGAAGTCTATTACACGACACCGGTCGGAGACCACAAAGACGGCGGCATGAGGCTTTTTGCGATCCCGGGACCGGACAAGACCGGGTATATGCCTTTGTTCCTTTCGGAAGAAGATATGCGGAATTACTACGACAAGGCAGGACGAATCGGATATATGATCATGAAAGCTTCGTTCCTTCCGATCCTCGAGACAGCGGCGCAGGCTAACAGCGGCAATGCACCCGTAAAGCTCGGATTAATGATCGATCCTTTCAAGTATAAGGTGACACTGGATGTCCCGATGATCGATCCGGTACTCCGGCTGCTTCATGAATAAGAGTACGGTATAATATACGCGAAAGCCCCGGATCAGGGAAATGTTATACTGTTCTTGTAGCAGGGAAATCCCCACTGGAACGATGAATTATGGTTAACTGATACAAGGTTAGTATAGAAAACTATCAGGTTTATTCACTAATACGAAGATGGGATGGAAGGTATACATGAAACATTTTGATGAATATCTTAAAGCAATCGCAGGGAAGAAACCTGTGCTTAAGGCTGGTGCTTCTGAAGATTCGATCAGTAAGCTTGAGAAGAAACTCAAGGTCGAACTGCCAGCAGATTTCAAAGAACTTTATCTCAAACATGACGGTGAAGAGAAGGATGATGCACTCGGCATTATCTTCGGTCTTAGACTGCTCTCAATCGACGAGATACTGGCTGAGACGCAGAACATCCTGCCGCTCAATAGTGATGTGACTGTAATGGGCACTGATGCTATTTGTGAAGAGCAGGATGAGAAGATCAAGTGGATCCCTTTTGCATTTGACTCGGGTTCCTGTTTTATCGCGCTCGATATGACGCCTTCGTCCAAGGGCAAGGCCGGCCAGGTCATAACTCTCGATATGGAATACGATGAATGCTATCTTCTCGCAGATGATATTGACGATCTTTTTAAGAAAATGACCGTCTGGCTGAAGGAAAAGAAAATCGGAATCTCGCGTGATTCCGAGATCCATAACTTCTCGTATCTGGATAAACTCTGCACCAAGACAACGGATTCCGGTTCTCCTGTTGATCTCCCTGAAGGCTATTGGCGTGAGTACGGTCAGAAGAAGACCGGTAAGGCGTGTAGCGCGATTGATCCGCAAGTACTCGCCGCTGAAAAGAGAATGCTTATCAAGAATAAGCAGGTCGACTGTGCACCATTTAAATATATGACCGGCCTTAAGGAACTTATATTCCACGACTGTGAGCTCATGAATGTAACGGCGCTCTCTGACCTGCCCGAAGTTACGACATTGATATTTGTGAGATGCACGCTCAAAGACGGTGATGTATCCGTCTGCGCAGGACTTCCGAAACTCAAGGAGATCGGTGTGCACGAGATGTCTGCCGCCGGACTTGAGCTTTTGGCTTCGATCAAGACTCTCAAGGTCTTAAGGATGAGAAATGTTACGGATCTTAAGGAAGGTATGATCGCGACTTTTACGGGAATTCAGGAACTGTCGGTCGAGAAAGTAAATTCGGGATTTAAGTGCGACAATATAAAGCTGCTCAAGAACCTGAAGGTGCTCAAAATCGAGGGTATCGAGCCGGATGATCTGGATTTTCTCGCGAATCTTACAAAGCTGACTTCATTTACTTGCTACAGTAAGAGTACGAACGAACAGGGCCTTAAGTGCATCAATGATCTCAAAAAGCTTGCCGAATTCGTTTACCCGGTCAGTGACATTACGATCTATGACGGCTGCGAATCGATAAGTGAGATCGGTGTTGCACCAGATGTAAGTGGGGATTTCTCGGTCCTTAAAGGATGCAAGGTCAGGAGCGTCATGGTCATCGGCAAGATAGGTGGACCTGAGATGAAGAATCTCATGAAGAAGATAGCGGAATATGCCGATATCGTCTCGATGGGAAGCGTCGGGATCTGACAGGAAGATTAGATGTTTTTCGATAGATTTAAGAAAGAGAAGAACGAGATCGATCAGGCTATCAGCAATAAGGAGCTTATATGGAATCACGGAAAATAATTGACCACATGCCTTTGCTGTCGAATACCAATTTTACAAACTGGTTTTTGATGACCAGCTTTCCTGAAGGAATCGATACGGATGAAGATGTCTCATTGTTTGAGATCATCTCTTCAAGTCACATAGATAAGGATTGGATAGATGACCTTACACAGTATTACGACGGTGTTTTCGATGAATATGACGGTTATGTGGAGTGCCCCAATGCTGTCAGGCTTGAACTGAAGGGAAACGAGTATATTATTGAATTCCATCCCGGCGATACCGTGTATTACTTAAACGGTGAACAATTGGGGAGTACCGGTCCGGAGTATTTTGTAAAGAAACTCTCGCTTAGCCAATTTAAAGAGTTCGCGGCAGACCTGTCATCCAAAGAGAAAATCTTCTTATTGCCGATGCTACATGCCGTTCCTGAAGAAAAGTCAGAAGTCTTTCAGATAATTGATGAGATAATGCAGAACTTTGAGCTCCCAATCGGTCTTGAGCTGTTACGCAAGTGCATCTGGGAAGGCATAAGCGATTGATCCCGGAGAACAAATTCAGATCATATTCTATATGGGGTATGTAAAAATCAGGAGGAGTATGCATGAGTAAAAATCCAAGACGCGGTAGCAAAGCATCTATTATTTTCGTATATTCTGCAATTGCAGTTGTCATAGTACTGACGATCATCGTCGTCCTCTGGATTAAAAGCAGCATCTGAAATTCCTGCTTGTTCGACTATGGAGGGATAACATGTTACCGGAACAGACTGAAAACCTAATCAAGGATTTTGTCGAGCAAACCAGGATCATCCTTCAAGATAATCTTGTAGGGGTATATCTGCATGGGTCTGCTGTGATGGGATGTTTTAATCCCGTAAAGAGCGATCTGGATTTGATCATAGTGGTTGAGAGACCAATGTCGGACAAAGAGAAAAGAGCGTTCATGAATATGGTCGTCGGGCATAATGCATCCGGCCCGGCAAAGGGAATTGAAATAAGTGTCGTTCTCAGAGAAGTATGTGATCCGTTTGTTTATCCCACGCCGTTTGAACTGCATTTTTCCATGATGCATCTGAAATGGTATCAAGATGATCCGGAAGATTATATCCGTAAAATGAACGGTACAGATAAAGATCTCGCGGCACATTTTACTATTATTGGAAAAAGAGGAAAGTGCCTCTATGGAGCTCCGATCAACGAAGTGTTTTCCGAAGTTTCCGACAAGGATTATATGGATTCCATATGGGAAGATATATGTGACGCTCCTGAAGAAATAACAGAGAACACGATGTATCTTACCTTGAATCTCGCCAGGGTAGTGGCGTATAAAGAGGAGCATCTTGTTCTTTCGAAAAAGGAAGGCGGAGAATGGGCGATCAGTCATCTGCCGGGCGAGTATCTTAGTCTGATTGAAGCTGCACTGAATGAATATTCAGAAGGTGTACCGGTCGATTATGACATGGATCTGGCCAGACGATATGCAGTGTTTATGATCGAACGATTATGACCTCAACTCTTTACAAAGTAGTAGAGATATATACATTCTCCTCTTTTCGTTTTATCGAACCGAACGATATAGCCTTTATCTCCTATTTCAAGCTCGCGAAGTTCGCGTAGTGTAACACGAAGAGAGTATGTTTTTCCATCTGCGCCAAGTACATAAAGCATGTAACGGGTAGTCCATGTTCTTATCCAACCGGCCACATTTTGGTTCTCTCCGGAGGTCGTACCTTCCAGGATCCGATACTCTCGTTTTTTGAGTTTTCTTCCGATGAAGAGGTTTTCACGGATAATGAAAAATAGGTAGCATAGGATGTATGCCACTGAAGAGATGATGATCAATCCTATAATTGCCGGCGTAGAAAAAAGATTTCTCGAGCCCTTGGCAGGATCGTAACTGATCGTGTACGAAGTGATGATGCCGGCGAATACTATCATGATGAAAAACGGCAGAAATGCAAATCCGGTTACTTCGTTGTCTCGGTGACCGTTTTTGTAAAAGATGAGAGGAGTGAGAATGGAAGCATACATCAGAAGATCTGAAATTAACAGAATTGTCGGATCCGGATCGAAAAGAAAATAGGCTATGTATAAAGTGTTGGCAATAAGCATGATAAGGATCGGCAGGAATATGACCGCTTGAAGATAGCTCTTCCGAAGGACGGTCTGGATTCTGATGTGCTGTTCTTCTGTCGGAGCCGAGAACTGTGTCTTTGCCATTTCTTCCATATCTTTTGCCCTCCCATGCTATTGTCTATATTATAACGCGAGATGGTATAATGAGCATGGAAGTAAGGGGAATAGTAATAAACTGTACGAGGTTATCCGATGGAACTTGACGAAAAATGGATAAGAGATCATTTGCCGGAAGATTGTAAAGATGAACCGATCGATTGGTTTTCCGGGCTGTATCTGGATGGCCTCAAAGTGATGTCGGAAGGTGAGCGCGGCGATCCTGACACGGTCTGCTATGAGGCGAAGGACGAGGAAGATCTGAAATGGTGGCAGTTAAATGTCATCTGTGGCTTTGTTGGCAAAGCAGATAAATCCAAAACCTGGCGCTGGTATAGAGATTTTGCGGGACATGGCTTTATCGAACACAGACATTATGACTATGATGCCATAGAAGATGCCCGCCTGCCGGGTTTTGAAAGATACCTTAGGAACCTGAAGCATGCCTTCCCGGAAGAATATTTCAGAAAGCAGGTTGAGAAATATACCGGTCTTATGAATCGCTGGTTTCTTGTTCCCCACTGGGGATACGATTTTGAAAAGCTATGTTTCATCGAGATCAGCCATTCAAGGGAATACTGTAGTGACTTCGATAAATCCAATGCGGTCCGGCCTGATAATATTTCTCAGGTGGTTGACTGATCACTAAGAATAAATCGAAGTACGAAGGCATACCGATAGGGATATACCCGGCATTATATTACCGGTACCATGAAAAACCGCCTCCCGATGATATAATCAAGGAAACGAGAGGTGCATTATGAAAGACTATGAGATCATAAAACTATCAAAAGATGAGTGGAAGGGAACAGCCGTCCCGATGAACTATATGACCGATGGATACTTCGATGTCCGGGTCAGTGAAAGTGCTGATTCTTTTCATATAGACATCGAAAAAGAGTGTTATGAGACACCGCGGCTTCATACCTGTGACTTTCCGGACTTTCTTTTTGCCGATTGGTGGGAAGGTGCAGAAGCCTGGGGTATCGTTTCAGAGGAAAAAGAGCTGCTGGCGTGTATCGAATGCTGCTCGGAGGAATGGAGCAACCGGCTTATGGTTACAGAACTGTGGGTCAGTGATGCACTTCAGCGGCAAGGGATAGGAACACGTCTGATGAATATCGTTAAGGAGAAGGCGGCCAAAGACGGGCGCCGTGCCATTATTCTGGAGACACAGTCCTGCAATGTCCGGGCAATTGCTTTCTATCAAAGCCAGGGCTTTCAGATGGCCGGCATTGACAGCTGCTGCTATGGTAACTTCGATATCAAAGACCATAATGTCAGATTTAATCTTGTCTATTTCATAAGACCTGACATCGTGAGAGCGGAAAAGAGTGATCTTCCTGAAATCCTGGAGCTTCAGTACCTTGCCTATCAGAGTGAAGCGGCTCTGTTTGGAAACAAAGATATACCACCTCTTAAGGAGACACTCTCCGAGCTGGAGCAGGAATTTGAAAACGGAGTCGTTCTGAAGATGATCGATGAAACCGGCAAGATCATCGGCTCGGTACGTTCTACGTCTGATGAAACGACAGTGTATGTCGGAAAACTCATGGTGCATCCTGATCACCAGAAAAAAGGGTATGGTAAGAAATTGCTGCGCGAGATAGAAAGATACTATCTGAATAAGCGTTTTGAACTCTTTACGAGCACAAGAAGTGTCGATAATATCCGGCTTTATGAGAAGATGGGGTATAAGAAGTTCAAGGAAGAAAAGGTTACGGATGAACTCGTATTTGTTTATCTCGAGAAACCCAAAGAGTAATACTGCATTTAGTGAGGCTTAGAAATCTTATGGAAGGAAAAAATGATTCGATATGCATCAAGTTAGCCGAAACGGATGAGGAGCTTTGCGGAAGGGGATATGTGCACTGTACCGCATGGCAGGAAGCGTATAGAGGTATTGTATGTGACAGATACCTTGATACGATGACGGTCGAGGCGACAACTGCACGTGCGCGGAACTTCCCGGATAATACTCTTGTAGCTAAGGATAAAGATAGGGTTGTAGGTTTTGCAGTATTTAGTCCATCAAGAGATGAAGATCTGCCGGATGCAGGAGAGGTGGACGCCATTTATGTCCTTTCCGAGTATTATGGCCGTAAAGTTGGATATAGATTGATGAATGAAGCAATTTCCAGGCTTAAAGAATACAAAACTATATTTGTGTGGGTGTTTGAAAAGAATGAGAGAGCGATTTCTTTTTATCACAAATACGGTTTTGAATTTGATGGAGCCAAAAAGGAATGGACCCTTGGCACGCCGGTTACAATAGTAAGAATGGTAATGAAAAGAGAGTAAACTTTCTGAATACTCTTCGGATCAGATGCGCCCGGCAAGTTTCATGATCAGGTATAATACACCGATAACTATCGCGGCTCTCACGATAAAGTAGATCAGTACCCGTAAAGAGCTCGGAGACTTGGTCTGCGAATTCAGATAGTAAAGGGAACAGTTCCGATTCGGGTCGGCCGGGTCATAGCAGATCGTCTGGGTCTTTCTTCCCTTGAAGGATGCGGAGGCTTCACCTTCACCCCGATAGGTCTGACCATTTACTTCAAATTCGTAGGTGATTATGAAGTACGAATCCGTGTCTTCACTTCCTGTCTCCGGATCGCGACGTCCGGAACTGACACGGACCCAGTGATGCTCCAGGATCCTTCCCTCAGCCCGGCCGGTATAGTCCTTATACTTTTCCTGCGCCCGCTGCTTGGCTTTTTTCTCCTTCGATCTTGACCACCAGATCAGAAGAATAAATGCGGTCAGAAGGATTCCGGCCTCGAGAAGCACTTTGGGCAGTTTGTCCATATCTATATTTACACTCAGATTCATGATCAGATCCATAAGTAACCTCTGGCGCCGTGCGCCATTTCTATCAGATGATACCGAAGTTGGAAAGCTCTGCCAGAATAATTAAGAAAAGGATAGTGAGAACGATGATCAGCGGTTTGATCAGATATCTCTGTCCCATATTCCGGATCTCGTAGATCACCCAGTCTTCGCATTCCACTTCGCTCTTCGAACCACAGTACGGACAGTTTTTGCTCTTGAAGGCATTGAAGCTTGCGCCGCAGTTCCGGCACTGGATCTTCGCAATCGAGAAGTTTGATGTGATCGGCACATCGGTCCGTCGTCCTGCCTTGATGCGATATACTTCGCGGCCCTTCTTGATCCGGTCGCCCAGATCGCGCGTGTTCTCCACGAAAAGATCACCGGTGAAATAGACGAGATCGTCTTTCTCTTTTACTTTCTTGCAGGACATCCATCCTGTAGAATCACAGTCGATCACATTATCGAATTCTTCTTTCAGATCCCCGCCCTCGTAGAACGGAAGGTTCTCACGGCTGTCGGAAAAAACCACGAGCTTAAAGAGGGAAGTGATCCTTGAGGAGAATTTTTCAAAGGTGTATTCCGAACTGATCTTTGCCATCTTCTCGGCAAATCTCTTCCGGGATTTTCCCACGGAAAGTGCCGGTGTTCCGCCGGCGATCGAACGTCCTGCGGCGGCAAAGTGGGAAAAGATCCAGATAAAATATCCGAAGAGGGGGCTCATGATGACCATGCCAACAAGATAGGCAATGATCCAGCGCGGCGTCAGCTGGAAACCGGAATACTCTGCCGGACGAAAGTACGCGCCAAGCGCGAAGATGATCAGGAACAGCGGTATCGTCACAGGAAGGGCATAAAGCCCGTACTTGATGATCTGCTTCCAGACCGGATCTGATTTTGCGGTCGGATCGTATACAAAGAAGTAATTCGATACCTTCGGATACAGTTCCGACATCTTAAAAGAAGTGCCGCACTGGCTGCATCCTTCCTGGAGTTCCTTGATCGTGGAGACTGCTCCGCAGTTCGGGCAACAGTATGTATCCGAACTGACATCTTCCCCCGCGCGTACATCGACCACGGTCTCGTAGATCGACTGCGGCTCCCGGCGCTTGTACGTTTTCATGTTGGATCGGGAAAAGGTCTTGGTGTGATCGATGTATCCGACGGACCAGGAAGTCTCATACTGACCGTCTTTCCAGGAGCGTACGTCATTCAGGCCTTCCTTAAAATATGCTCCCGGGATCATCTCTTCCGTCAGCTGAAGACCTCTGTTCGCGATACGTTCTCTCTGCAGTTCCAGACAATACCGGAGCTCACGGTCGGCCGACATTACCTTCGCACCGGGCTCGCCGGCGTGCTGTAATTCCTCGCGAAAAGCAGCTGCCACCGCGTCTCTTTCTTTCTTCCGATCGCCAGCACCATCGATCATCGCTGCCGCTTTTTCCACGCTCACGCCGGATGCCAGCGCGATTGCCTCTTCTTCGGTAAGCCAATTCTGATTCGAATTCTGTTCCGGATTCGGATTCGTATTATTTTCACTCATACGCACAACTCCATACCCTAATGCCCATGTTTACCCTATATCACTATCTTACCACGTCATATTCAATCGACAAAATTAAACGGCCATACTCAGTCGACAATGTAATGTGTCTCGTCGGTGAACTGACCCATTGCATCGATTGGAAAATCGAAATTGATCACATAGTCCGCTACTTTGTTAACTTGTAATGTGCAGGTCGTCCTACCTTTTTGAAACCCTACATACCAGGTGTCTTCGTTCTCGCCGCTTTTTCTGTTTACACCGATCTCGTAACCTTCCGACTGGATCCTCTCTACGATGGCTTCCGCCACCTCGAAGGCATAATCCTTATCTTCGATATGCAGTTCCAGAACGACCCGGCCGGATCCGTCAAAAACAGGATCACACTTCATGCCGGAAAAGACAGAGATCCTACTGATATAGCGAATGGTGTCAGAAGAGCCTTCGTAGAAAAACCAGCTGAAATCGTCATCCTTTTTTCTGTTTTCGAATAGTATACAGCCTTCTGTGATGACCTTTTCGTAAAAGTCCTCGCTGTACATACCTTCTTCTACATGGGTTGCCTTCCAGAGATCCTCGACGATCTCATCCGTGGTCATCCCGTCCAGACGGATAAGGATCGAATCGTCGGTGACCTGCTTTTTTTCTTCTTCCTTCACATCTTTCACGCCGTCTGGATCCGTTGTATCGTCAACGGTGAGATCATTTGCCGGGACCGGATCCGTGGTCGTCTGTTTTTCCTTCTGATAGTCCTTTTTGTTTAAAGAACAACCGGCTACTCCTGCGAAGGTTCCTACTGCCACTGCTGTTGCGATGATTCTGATGATTGTTTTCTTTTTCATAATTCCCATCCTTTCTTGTTCACTGCTATTCGCTTCTGCCCTATAGACGAATAACTGATGTGAATTATTGGATGGTTTGAGAAAAAATATTGCGGATTATTTTCCGATAAGCGGAATTTGCATGTCGATCACATAACAGCTCAGGTTGTATGCCCGTATCATAAAGGACCTTCCGTTTCCCCGGAAATTGACATATCTCCAACCCACACTGCCTCCGCTATCGTTTTTGATTTCGTATCCTTCGGCCTGGTATCGCTCGATGATCTTTTGGAACAGTTCTTCAGTGAATGCCTCGTCAATCAGATGGATCGACAGATGGACATAGGAATGCTCATCGTCTCCCTTGAAAACCGGATCACACTCGTCTTTCGAGTACACATCAATTGATACGATATAGCAATTCGCATCGTCCCTGCTAAACACCCAGGAGAACTTGTCATCTGTGAGCAAAGCTGAAGGCTTTTCCGGTTTGATAATGTTCTCGGAATACTCATCTCTTGTCATGCCTGTATGCACATTGGTGGTCTTCCAGATGTTCTCGACACACTCATCCGCGGTCATATTATCCATACTGACATAGATCGAATCGCCCGAGACCACCCCGGATGGTTCGGCATGGTGGGTGACTGCGTTGTCTGAGGTGGTGATGGAACCGCCATTCTGACCGGTTTTTCCGTTTCCGTCGTCCTGATTCGTGATCAGCGCATTCTTATCACTCTTTTTGGAGGATGCATTCTTGTGAGCATATCCCACTGAGACTCCGATTATGCCGCCGATAACAACGACTGCCGTAAGGCTTCCGATGATTATGTTCTTTATCGCGATACCGGTCCCTTTCTTTACTGCTTCCGAAGCAGCGGTGGACGAGACTTCCCCTGCGGAAGCCTCGGAAGATGCGGACAGTTGGCGAAGTAAAGAAGCGGGCATGGGCTTAAAGGGCACCTGCTCGGCTTCTTTGATAAACAGATTGCTTAAGAACGGCACGACCATAAACAGCTTGGTATCATTATCTTTTTCATATTTCTCAACCTCCTTCTTGATCTTTTTCTTGGCGTAGTTAAGCCGCCAAAGAATGGTTCCCTGGGGAACACCAAGAACTTCGGAGATCTCTTTTGTCGTCATTTCATCAAAATAGTAGAGAATGAGTGTTTTTCTGATTTCTTCCGACAACGACTTTTCAATGATGTCCATGATCACCTTTCTCATCTCGGCAGATTCGACGAGCGAGTCCGGCAGGAAATCCTCAGCGATATCCTCTACGTTCTCGAAGAATTCGTCCTCCACATTGACCGTCCTGGTAAGTTTGATCTTATCGAGACACTTGTTGGCGGCCGTCTTCTTCAGCCAGGCGTGGACCTTGCTCTTATCCTGGATCGAGTCGTAGGACTTGATCAGGGAGAGAAAAGTCTCCTGGACGATGTCCTCTGCATCGGCCTCGTTCTTAAGAAGAGACATGGCCGTCCAGTACACCGCACGATATGAGTCATTGTAGATCTGTTCGAGTTCCTGGTTTGTCACTTTTTGCTTCCTGTTTATCCGCATCTGCCCTATAGACGAATAGCGGAAGAGGTTTATTGGGTGGTTCGAGAAACTATGTGTCTTTTTTATTGTATATCTTTTTGAGGTCCTCTGGCTTAGTTTGAGAAAATAATTCCTGATGTTCTGTAACGATGTTATTCTCTCAATTGTATAAATAATGAGTCATCCAAGACAACAGGATAGGAGGGAAGACAACTTGAAGACCATGTATTCTTTTAAACCATCTGGTACAGGGACATCACAGGCGTCTCCCTCTTATTCCGGGGATGAGCAGGAGAGGGTCCGGGAAAAACTGATCCGGGAAGATAGACGCAGGATACTGCATAAGCGGATCGCTTTGATCGCTGTTTGTCTGATAACCATTCTGGGGTTTGCAACATATCTCTTCATGACGAAAGTATATCTTCCCCAAGCGAGAAGAAAAGCAGATTTCCGTAAACTGACCACGAAAGATGTGAAGATCGGAGACGTTGTGACCTTCGGAGAATCTGAGTGGGACAACACCTGGACTGTGGCAGATATCCAAGGTTCGAAACTCCAGCTGGTCAACGTCGGCGGTATCGTTTTCAGTTATAACGAGGGTTTCGATTATGGATCGCCGCGCGCAGTGGATTATTGGTTAAGTAATGATTACTATGAAGCTGCTTTTGGAGAAGAGGAGAAAGCCTTGATCCAGGGCGACTGGAATGACAGGATCACCCATGACAGAAAGACTGCCGAGAGTTACATGATCGGCGTCGTCAGAAAAAGAGTTTATCCTTCACTTTGGATCGACGTCGGAGAGAAAGCACTTTAAAAGAAAAATGGGGGAGGCCTTAGCCTACCCCCATCGTGTCATTCTCTACAGAAGTAGATGAACTGAAACGGATCGTTGTGAATTTCTCGATATCTCCGTAAGAGCTGATGATCACATAGCATCCGTCTTCGGTGTAGCCGATATATGTCTGGGCACCTTCCGCCACATCGATGAATCCGTAATTGCGGAGTAACTGGATATAAGACGCAAGCTCAGATTCAGAAAGCTGACTGGTTGCGATAAAGCTAAGGTCGGATGGATTGGTTTCACCTACTACTACATAGGACTTGGTGAAGTCTCCAAGCGTGTCGGAAGAAAAAGCAGTACCTTTCTTTACCTGGGTCTCGAAAAGCACTTCGCTGTCCGGTCTGGGAAGATCCAGATCGAAAAGCTTCCCGTCAGGCATAGAAACTTCCGGGTAATCAGCCGGCACGTTGTAGGAATGCTGTGCGAACCATTCGTCTGAGCCCCATAAAGGTTCGGAGTTATTTTCCAGTCCCTCTAAATAAGACTCATATGCTTCCATATCTTTCGGAGGAACTTCGATAGATGACTGGCTTGCTTCAGATGTATTTTCATCTGCTACGGTTTCTTCGGATACTGTTGTTTCAGGAACCGTTTCCACACATGAAGCAGTTGTTTCTTCGTTTGCTTTCGCATCGTAAGTTTCACTTACGGTCTCGTTTTCCTGCGCGGAGATCCGCTTGTCGACCGGACTTAGGAACCCGCAGATAAAGACGGAGGACACGGCAATGATGCTTACGACGGAGAGCCATAGGGATAATTTCTTATACTTCATAACGTTCTTAATTCTCGCTTTCACATTTTCCTTGCCAAAGCTGAGCGTCGAAACCAGATATTTCGGCGCACTGCTCTTTCTGGCAAAGGATACGAGGGACATGCAATAATCGGCACGAAGATCGGTTCCGAGATTCTTGATGACTTCTTCGTCGCAGCTCATCTCCATATCGTTCTCGAACAGCCAATACGCGATCCAGACGAGAGGATTGAACCAGTGGACGATAAGCACCGTGATCCAGAAAAACTTGAATACCATGTCTTTTCTCCGAAGATGCATCCGCTCGTGGTTCAGAAGATAACTGAACTCCTTCTCGGACAGGCCCTGCGGCATAAAGATCCGGGGCTTGAGGACGCCGAGAACGAACGGTGAGGAGATGGAAGATCCGGAATAGACATTCTCTCCGATCTTCCTCGTATTCCGAACGGAGCGGTATATGGTAATGGTCTTATAGAGGATCGCAATGGCAAGTACGCACATCCCCAGCATCCAGAGGATCATAAGGATCTGCCAGATGTCGGGGGCATTGCTTCCTGCTTTTTCCGCTACAAAAGCACTCTGCAAAGATGAAGGTTGGGTGATTTTCTGTGTGCTTTGCACCAGTGCTCTCGCTGCAGACGTTGGGGTTGTTACGCCGGAAGCATGTACAGTTGCGCCTTGCGAAGGAACGACCGAGATCTTCTTTTTGGGAAGATAATTGAATAGAGACAACACTGAAGACGGGGACTTCGGGCAAAGCAGCCGGAAAGCCGCTAATGCCCAAAGGCCGTAGATGTACTTGGTCGGTATCCGGCGCAGCAGGCGACGGACGAGGACGATCAGTAGGATCACGATCGAACCGATCAGGCTGAGATTCAGGATTGTCTCAAAAAGACCGAGCATGTTTCCCTCATTTCTCTTTTCTGTACTCTTCGATGATCTTGATAAGCTCGTCCGCTTCGCTGTCGGATAAAGAGCGGTCCTCCAGGAAAGAGAGGAGGAAGGAGGGGAGTGATCCTCCGAATGTTCTCTTCACGACTCTTCGGCTTTCGAAAGTCTGCACCTGGTCACGCGGGACCAGAACAGTGACAAGACCATCGGTGTTGGAAACCATCTGCTTTACGATAAGCTTCTTCAGCATGGTATACGTCGTCGACTTCTTCCAGTTAAGCTCCGTTTCGCATACTTTCACGAGCTTGCCGGATTCAATCGGCGCATGCTTCCAAATCACGTCCATCAGGCGGTAATCACTTTCGCTCAGCATCAGGTTTTCCATGTTCTTTCTCCTTTAGTCTATAGCTATAAACTAGCATAAGTCTACAACTATAGACCAACAATGTCAACATGGAATTTTCATGATGAACAAAGAAAAAGAGATACTATATGCTGGAGGTGAACTGTATGACAAGAATAATAGTCCGGATGTCATACGCTCATAGCAGGCATTTTCTGTTGATTGAGCTAATCCATAATACGGGCGATCAGCCCAATTGCATCTGTTCAGGCAAAATGGTCTTATCAAAAAGCACTTGCGTTTAGACCATATGATACGAAATCCGTGAAATGAGCTGATCATCCGAGGTCAGACCAGAAGAGATGATTAGCTCAAACACGGCAGATATGTCAGAATGCGCTAATTTTCCACGAGAATGGTTAGCTCAAATGAAAGCAAAACAGCAAAGTGAGCTAATCTGAGATAGGAATCAGTTAGACCATATGAAGAAAAACCACCAAGGTGAGCTGATTCGAGAGAGGTAAGTCTCGTAAAAATCACCCGGAATATGGTATAAATGAAAGAAGAGGAAGCCTGGACATCTTATAAGGAGTAGTAATGGATCTATATACTTTGTTAGATAAAAGAAGACTTGATACTTCATTTGTGAAAGAGGCATTTGCCAATGGCAACTATATGAACCTCTTTGACAGATATCAGGATGTGATCAGCTATCTTCTGTTCATTGAGAAAAAAGAAGACTTCGCCGATTTCCTTGAACAAAGCAAGCTGAACGAAGAGTCATTCCTGTTGGCATATGCCTATCTGAATGGAATTTGCGAAGCCTTCTCGATCAATGATGACGATGCGGAAGAACGGATCGTACAGTATATGAATATGAATACTGACTCGGACAAAAGATTTGTTGTTTTGTTTGACTATCAGTACGATGATGGAAACTACTATGTATTTGAAGTCAATATCCGGGAGTTTGAAGAGGATTGGAATATCGGCGCGGTGAAAAGGGTCGTATAATTTTCTGGGATGCGTATGAATCTTATAGAAGAGAAGGGTGAAAGAGAATGATTACTTACGATATAGATACAACCGAAAATGGCTATTCAAAACTGACCGGTGAGGTTCACTCCATACCCCAACTTAGGGAACTCCTTGATAAAGGTGGCAGGTGTTCTGATTGCACAGGATATCTATCTGTAGAAGGACTGAAAAGAAATTCGATCTGTATAGCGGCTATAGCCGAGTATGGTATTTCAATAGCCATCACGGATGCAGCCGGAGTGCACCTGACTCTGCAAAGTGAAGATAAACTGACAGATGTGGTAGATGTTTGGGGAGATGGATTAGATATATCGATTGGACTGTTTATTCCTGAAGACGTGGCATGGCAAGTCCTGGATGAGTATGTTAATGACAGGACATTCAGCAAGGAAACGCAATGGATCATGTCCAAAGACATTCCTGAAGGCGGAAATTATATTTGTTGAGGGAGAGTGAACGATCTTGAAGTGGTATATCGATCGATTTGAAGAACTGAAAAATACGAAGCCGGTCTACTCGGTCTGCGGGGATGACTGTGCGGTGTGTCCGAGATATCTGGCAAAGACGGACGAGGAGCTTCATGCGACGGCGGAGTTCTGGTATCGTGCCGGATGGCGGGACCATGTGGTCAGCAATGACGAGATCCGCTGTACCGGATGCGGCTGCCGTGCGACGTGCAGTTTCATGCTCCTCCCATGCACGAAAGAACACGGCGTCAGCTGGTGTAAAGAGTGCAACGCCTTTGAGTGCGAAAAAGTGAAAGAAACTTTCGAGCGTTCGGAAGCCAAGAAGGAGCAGTGCAGAAAAGCGTGCGAAAGCGAAGAAGAGTTCCAGATGTTCGTACGTGCTTTCTATGAAAAAGAGAAAAACATGCGCACTGTTTCGATGCAGATCGGAGTGATCCAGGCTAGCTCTCAGGCAGGGAAGAACACTCTTCTTTATGAGACGGTGAAGAAGTATGCATCGTATGCGGACGTGACCGATTTCGGATGCTTCCCGGAGGAAACCGAGAAGTACAGTTATATCGAGATATCGATCCTCATCGGGATCCTTCTCGGAAGCGGCGCGGCCGATCTTATTGTGACCGGATGCTCGTCCGGGCAGGGCATGATGCTCGCATGCAATAACATGCCGGGTGTGCTCTGCGGGTATATCCCGACGCCTCAGGACGCCTATCTTTTCGCACAGATCAATGACGGAAACTGCGTATCCGTTCCGCTGGGGGAAGAGTACACCTGGCAGGGAGAAGAGAACCTCGAAAGAACGATCGCGAAGCTCTTCAGCGAACCTTTCGGACAGGGATACCCGAGAAGTGAAGCCGCGCGCAAACTGAAAGATACGAAACTCTTGAAAGACATCCGACAGAATTCGCAGGTCAGCCTTCCTGAACTTTTGGATAAACTGGATCCGGACCTGATTGGGAAGATCCTCCTGAAAAAAGATGTCATGGAATATGTTCTGAAAAACGGCAAGAACCAGGAGCTTCATGCCTGGATAGAAGAACATTACGAATCATGTAGCTGATTTAATAAGCTCGTTGGGCAGCCCCGCAAGGAGTGATCGGAAGTTTCTAACCGGCGCTTTATCTTTTCTTTACCTTCGGTTGACGATGATTTTACCCTCTCCATGGTATAATGAACGTGGGAATAAGGGGTGCCCCTCGGGCACGTAAATCAGGTATAAAACTATGACTATAAAGAGAACTACCAATATAGTGAGTGTCGGCTTGATCGCCGCCTACGTTCTGTTTCTTCTGATCGGGTGGAGGAGCTTCCCGGCCAGGATTCCGACTCATTTTTCGGCTTCAGGTGCGGCCGACTCTTACGGATCGAAAACATCACTTCTGATCGAACCTGTGATCATGGTGGGTCTGTTCCTTCTTTTTGCCGTGGTGGAGTGCTTCCCACGGACGTGGAATATTCCGGTACAGGTGACCCAGGAGAACGAAGCCGCCATTTTCCATATCTGTACGGTCCTGTTCGGGATCCTTAAGATCACGAGCATCCTTCTCTGCGCGTATACCGGGCTGATGTGCATCTATCCCGCACTTCCTTCCTGGCCGATGTTCATGCTGATCTTAGTACTAATAGGCTCGATCGGCTGGAGCATTTACAGGATGTTTAAAGCCAGGTAGGCGATCAATATAGAAAAAGGAGTTCGAAAATGGAAGCAGTATACGGCCAACCACAGGATATCGGAAGCTGGATGCATCTTGTCCGAAGTGTCAGCGATAACTTCCCGGGACTCGAGACCGAGGACGCACTGAAAGATCACGAAAACACCGTTTTGAAGTTCATGGGAAAGGATCAGGCTATCTGTGTGAAGCAGGACGACCGGATCTGCGGCGTGCTCCTTTTTTCAAGAAACCGTAACATGATCTGCTGCCTGGCGGTGGATCCGGAATACAGAAAGCAAGGTATCGCGTCTCTTTTGCTTACAAAAGCACTTGCTGAGCTCGATCCGGAGCGTGAGGTGACGGTGTCGACTTTCCGTGAGGGTGATGCGAAGGGCACTGCCCCGCGTGCGCTCTATAAGAAATTCGGATTCTACGAGGGCGAACTGACAGAAGAATTCGGATACCCGAATCAGGTGTTTTTCCGCCCTGCCCGAATGGATATTGTCCACTACTATTTCCCGGGGACAGACCCCTGGAAGAATATCATGAACCTGCCGGAGAAAGAAGCGTTTGCCAAGGCGGAAGATCTGGCGAAGGCGCACCCCGATGAGTCGAGTTTTGGAAGATTCGCCGACTTCCCGAATTACTATCCGACCCGCAAAGAAACGGATCAGTACGTGCACGACCGCTTCGTTGAAAAAGGCGGAAAGCCGGAGCTTCAGCATCCGTTTTCCTTCACGCTTCTGGAATGTGAGTATCTCAGAAAGTGGTTCAGTGAAGGTGAAAAACTCGTGCTGGATCTGGAAGATATCCCGGATGACCAGTTCAGCTGTACGATCGGCGACAGCTGTGCGCAGTACGGCTGGGGCGACCGACCCGAAGTGCTCACGAAGACCGAACTCTTTCAGAAGATCCATTCCAGTGGCGGATCTGTGGAAGCTCTTATGAAGGAGTATCAGGGCAAATTCGCTTATGTGGAAGTGCATGTCTGGAAACGTATTGAGCAGTAGAGAGAAAAGGCAGTACAAGCCAACAGACCGGATTATATTACCAGGCAAATGAGCCCTCCCGGCTTCAGTGGTACAATAAAGCAAAAAAGGAAGTAATAAAAAATGGACCCGAAAATAATACTTCTCAACGGCCCGTCCAGCAGTGGTAAATCGACACTGGCGAAGAATCTTCAGGCGCGGATCGGGAAGGAAAGCGATGATTTTTATGAAGTGATCTCCATAGATGACTTCATGAAATGTGATCCGGAAGAAACCATATATGAAGATGATGTCTATGAAATATCAGGGGAGATGTGTGATGCCATAAAGGATCTGATGTCGAAGGGCACAGGCGTTATCGTGGATCATGTCATAACGAGCGAGAGGATCTACGAGCAGCTCTTGGAAGAAACGAAACCTTATGACCTTCGTACAGTAAAGATAGAGTGCGCCATTGAGATCCTGCGCCAGAGAGAACAAGCGAGAGGCGACAGATGTGTCGGCTCCGCAGAGTCCTCTCTGACCTATCTCTATCCGAAAGACGGCTATGATCTGACGGTCGATACAGGCGCTATGTCTTCCGAAGAGTGCGCAGCAAAGATATACGAAGAGGTCTTTGTAAAGTAAGGAGCATTGAAATGGGAAAAGCACCAGGAGAGAAACCGAAAAAGAAGATTCCTGTAGTAGGGATCATTGTGTGTATCGTTCTGGTTCTGCTTTTCCTCGTTCCTTATGATCACGGCGTGATCAAAGATGGCGGATCGAGAGACTTCAGCCCCTCATTCCCTGGTATAATATCCGTAAGGTACATCGTATCAAGAACAAGATCAGCGAAGAACACCCGACACGCGAGTATATCGACGGGTATGAGATATCGGTCTTTGATTTTGTCGTGTACAGTAATGTAGATAATGGATTGGCTACTTTCATCAAAGAATATTCCAGTATATCAAACAATGTCATGTCCCGGATAATGGAAAAGAAGGTGGTTGGGATGTAATCTACAAGAATCCTGAAGGTGTTCTTGTAGATGGCATGACCGTTCATACCATCTATGTTGAAATGAAGAACAAACATAATACTATGAATTCATCTGCAGCGGGCAAGCGTTGCAATTGTGAATAAGAATTTATATGCTACTGAATACATATAATAGCATCTTGGGAGTATAATACTCCCAAGATGTTTTATTGTACCATGCGGAGAATAACACGATGAGCACAAACAATTTAAAACGTATATATGCTTGGGAACCGTGGTTCTATATTTTCTTCGGGTTGTTTCACATGCATAGGATCTGGGCGTTGGTGGACCGGAGTTCGTATGCTTCTTTTTGGATGGGCATCATGAAGGATAAGGGTGCGGCGTACTTCATCATTATGGGTATTCTTGCTGCGCTGTGTGTTCTTGGGATCGTGACTTTTATCCGGGAGAGAAAGAGAAACTATTTCTGGCGGTGGATCTATCTGTTTGGCGGGGCGTATGTGCTTTTTGATCTGTTTGCGATCGCGATCGGCCTGAAAGTGTGGCAGAAGATCCTGGATGTGATGTTTGATACGAAATCGCCATATTGGAATGTTATATGGTTATTCTTTATTTTGCTGGGTACGGCTGTTTTTATTCTGGGTATCAGCCTGCTGGTGAACAGGAAGAAGATGGGGTTTAGTAAAAATGGATAATAGTGGAATTGAGAAATTCATCAGAAAACAGAAGGTGGCGTTTATCTGCTCGGTGGACGAAGCGGGTTTCCCTAATGTGAAAGCCATGCTCAAACCAAGGAAGATGGAAGGCCTTCGGCAGTTCTACTTCTCGACGAATACTTCGTCTATGAGGGTGAAGCAGTATAGGGAGAATCCGAACGCGTGTATCTACTTCTACCATAAGGGCCTGATCCGTTACACGGGAGTCATGCTGAAGGGGAAGATGGAAGTGCTGACGGACCAGGAGACGAAGGATATGATCTGGCGGAAGGGAGACACGTTGTTTTATAAGGGCGGCGTGACGGACCCGGACTACTGCGTTTTGAGGTTTACTGCGGAGAGCGGGAGATACTATTGTGATTTGAAGACCGAGAGTTTCTCAATTGGGGAATAAGGAAGGATCGGAAAGTGAACACGCAAAAACTGCAATTCATTGAAGAGAATTCGACCGGGATCGAGACGGAGGAGCTAAATATGGAAGAGGCTGATGCAAACAAACTAAGAAACATACCGCAGTATTACGACAACGTTCTTTTGCTTGGCGAATATAAACTTGAACCCGATCCGTGCAATACGCGGCTCGAATATAAAGATCTGGAAATCGAGAAGCAGAACTTCTCGAAGATCAAGGAAGAGTTTCAGACACTGTATTCATTCGAAAACTGTAAGCTCACAGGAGCAAAGGTCAGTTGGGCAAAATTGAACTATGTAAAGATAGCCGGCTGCACTGTTACGGGCAGTTCTTTTACCAAGGTGGAATTGTCGTATGGTGAGGGGATTTCGGACAGCCGGATGGAGAAAGGTAAGATCAGGAATTTCAGGATCCATAATATGCCGGTATATCGAAGTACCATGACCGGAATCAAATTCGAAGAAGAAGTGTATCTCCATAACATCAGTTTGGTGGAATGTACCGGAGAGAAACTCCATGCGGATGACCTTATGATCAATACACTGAAACTGACGGAAAATAAAATCACAGATCTGCAAGTGGATCACATATTCGGTCAGATCATATACTCGAAGGAGAATACTCTTTGCGATGTAAGTATTGGTCACGGACGTATCCAGGACGGGAAATTCATCGGTGATAAACTCGAAAAAGTGAAGTTCACGGAGATCAAATTCAAGAAGTGTTATTTCAAAGGGATAGATTTCAAAGATACGGAATTTGAGAATTGTAGTTTTAATGAATGTCTGTTCGATGAATGTTTATTCAGCGAAGAACAGGCCGGAATTATCGGCGTGGAACATGGTTGAACAGTATAAGGTGAGGTGTGGATTATGTTTACAATTCTTTATATTGTAGGTATGGCAGCTTACATACGTTACGGTGGTGGCCTGGAATATTTCCGTGACACAAAATCAGCAGTGATTTTTATGGTTGTCATAGTGATCGGGTTTTATCTTTCTGTAGAGCTGGACCAGCTCCCGAGGAAACTTCGTGCAAGAAAGCAGCTTGCGCATCTTTCCGGAAGAGCGGAGGGACGGATCACCAGCCATTATGAGGATGAGTATGAAACCCGGGATCCGGAGGATAACAGCATTCACAGACACTCACGTGGTACAGTCATTTCCTACGAGTTCGATGTCGGAGGGCTGACGTATACGGGGCGCGGATATGGTTCCTGGGCAATCGGAAAAAAAGAGCATCAGACGATATGCTACGATCCGGAGCATCCTGAAGATAACCTTCCGCTTCATGAAGTAAACAGCAAAACGAAGACGAATTTTATCGGTGTGTTTCTTTATGTGATCATCTCGTTCGCAATCTTTTTCGGCTTTATTTTCCTCTACGTATGGCTTATGAAGGGATAAGATGAATCGTACATGATCAGGATCTGTACCGGATGTGAAACGGTGCCTCGATGTCCGGCACGATTTGTCCGCATCTACTCTATAGACACAGAACAAAAGAGTTTTCTTGGGTGGTTCGAGAAAAATTTTTCGTCTTTTCTATTTTACTATATTTTTCGAGGTGTTTTTTTGTAGATGTCATCATTTCCCAACATAAGAATACCAGTTTATTCCGATTGCCGAACGCTCGAAATATCTGTAGGTTCTGGCGATGAAAACGATCAGAATGACTCCGATGATGCAGTAGATGATGAGTGCCAGGTGCTTCTCCTTCACGGCCATAAGGATCAGCGGAACGGTAAGAAGGACCAGCCCGGCGATCACGAAGACGGAAGCTTTGATAAGTCTGGTCTGGTAATTCTTCTCGACGCGGCTGACAAACTCGGAGTAATTGGTATATACGGCAGGAATGGAGAGATTTTGCTTCAAGACGATATCGCCGCTATATTCACCGGTGAAGTGAATGCTCGTTAGTTCGGGTCGAAGATAGGTTTTGTCATCCATTTCAAATTCAGCTTTAGTATTCTCCGGTGTACCGTTCGGGAGATTACGGATGATACTGAAGAGTTCCGCCCTTGTCACTTCTGACCGGATACCATCTTCTTCGTGATAGATATGGGTGTTCGGTATATCGACCTTCGGGGAATCATGTCCGGTATTGATCATGCCGTCATGGTACTTGCAGAATGAAATCTCGGATCCGACTCCTGTCTCCAGAATTTTGATGGAATCTTGAGAATAATAGATCTCGAAGATCGTGCCGGCTTCGTCGGTGATCGTGGGAGTCAGCATCTGACCGTAAGCAATACCATACTTATATCCGTCAGCAAATTGCAAGTAACTATAGATCAGGGCTGCCACCCAGATACAGAAGACAGGAATGATAAGAAGTAATGGTTTTTCTTTAAATGTTTTCATTGCCGTCGGACCCCGATGCTATAAACCGTTAACCACACATTCATTATACCACGGGACATATACTGTTATTTACGTCTGACGTAAAGGACAGCCATTATGGGATTAATGTGTTATCATCTCTATAGGATAAGGATGTTTCGTAAACGAGACCTTCTTGACCATATAGGGTGGTGTTTGTAATGAGCAGTGAAGAGAAAGATATCAGTATAATCGTTGCGGAAAGAGAGAAAACGATCGTCAGGACAAGTGTTGTCGGGATCCTGACGAATATCCTACTGGTCGGATTCAAGGCCTTTGTCGGTTTTATGTCCAACTCGATTGCGGTCATCTTAGATGCAGTAAACAACTTGTCAGATGCTCTTTCTTCGGTGGTTACGATCATCGGTGCGAAACTCGGTGCGAAGCTTCCGGATAAGAAGCATCCTCTGGGTTATGGCAGGATCGAATACTTAAGTTCCATGATCGTGGCCGCGCTGGTGCTCTATGCAGGTATTACTTCTCTTGTGGAGTCGATCAAGAAGATCATCCATCCTGAAGCGGCGGATTACGGTGCGGTAGCACTTATCATTATTTCTGTGGCCATTGTTGCAAAACTTGTCTTGGGCATGTACGTCAAGAGACAGGGTAAGAAAGTAAATTCCGGAGCACTGGTGGCATCCGGTTCGGATGCGCTTTTCGATGCGATCCTTTCTGCGTCTGTACTGGCCTCTGCGGTCGTCTTCCTTATTTGGGACATCTCCCTGGAAGCATATGTAGGTGTGATCATTGCCGGATTCATCATCAAGGCTGGCATTGAAATGATGATTGAGACCTTAAACGATATTATAGGCAAGAGAGAAGATTCGGAGACGATCAAGGAACTGAAGGAGATCATCTGTGCAGAGGAGCAGGTGCTTGGCGCATACGATATTACCATCTTCAATTATGGCCCGAATAAGAATTACGGTTCGGTACATGTGGAGCTTCCGGACCATCTGAATGTAGATGAAGTGGATCGGATCACAAGAAAGATCCAGCAGAACGTGTTCCACAAAACCGGTATCATCCTTACAGGTATCGGTGTGTATTCATTTAATACGTCTGACGATGAAGCGGCAAAGATCCGAAATGCTGTACAGAAAACGATCATGTCGCATGAATGGGCGCTTCAGATGCATGGATTCTATGCGGATACCGAGAAGAAGACCATACGCTTCGATGTAGTTATCAGCTTTGATATCGATCATAAGGAAGCACTGGCGATCATGTACAAAGAGATGAGCGACATGTATCCGGACTACACGGTGACGATCGTCCCGGATGTGGATGTGGCAGACTGAATATTGCTGCTAGAAAAGGTGTTTCTGAATGGTTTACGACAATGTCATTCAAGCAGAATTTATAAGGCGCCCGAACCGGTTTATCGCTGAGGTGGAGATCAACGGGAGTAAGGAGATCGTCCATGTTAAAAACACGGGACGGTGTAGTGAACTTCTGGTGCCGGGATGCGAGGTGTGGCTGACCGCACCGGGAACACCTGACCGTAAAACGAAATACGATCTGATAGCAGTAAGAAAAAATAGCGGGATCCTTTTCAATATAGACAGTCAGGCTCCCAATAAAGTAGTAAAAGAGTGGCTGGCTTTGCAAAACTTCGATACCGTGATCCCTGAATACACCTACGGAGACTCGCGGATCGATTTCTATATGGAACGAAACGGCAGCAAATATCTCATGGAGGTCAAGGGGTGCACCTTGGAAACCGATGGTGTGGGGTATTTTCCTGATGCGCCGACAGAACGCGGAGTGAAGCATATCAGAGAATTGATCAAGGCGCAGAAAGCCGGATACCACGCCATACTTGCTTTTGTGATCCAGATGGATGGTGTCTCCGAAGTAAGGGCGAATTGGGATACTCACCCTGAATTTGGAACCGCACTTGAGGAGGCGGAAAAGGCAGGTGTGGAGATCCGCTTTTTCAGATGTCATGTGGAACCTGATTCTCTACAGGTGGTATCATGTGATAGGAAGAACATGAAAACAGTGAGAGTGGTTGCCGCCATTATCCGGGATGGAGACAGGATCTTCGCCACCCAGCGCGGATATGGAGACTTTAAAGATGGATGGGAGTTTCCAGGAGGAAAGATCGAGAAGGGGGAGACTCCTTCTGAGGCGATTGCCCGGGAGATCCGGGAAGAACTTTCTGCAGATATTCTTGTTGGAGAACTACTCACGACTGTCGAATATGATTATCCGAAGTTTCATCTGTCCATGGATTGCTTCTGGGCAGAACTAAAAGCGGGCACGAAGATGAAACTTCTGGAACACGAAGCGGCCAAGTGGCTGAGTATCAAAGATATCGATTCAGTAGATTGGTTACCTGCCGATATCGAGGTGGTTAAGGCGATTAAACAAGCGGAGGCAGATTGAGACTTCCTGGAATGAACCGGAATATAACTGAAAATAGAATTCTAAAGGTTACACTTTTTCTTTCTGTATTTCTTTGATCAATCTGTCCTGTTTCTTTGCCTCGCTGTATAAGCTGAAATAGTATAATGCGGCGATAAAGATATACGGAATCGTGAAAGATCTGAAATACTCGAACCATCCCTTAGGGCTGATCGGATCAATGAAACTCATTACGAATAGGAATCCGCCGCAAAGTGCAATTACGATCACATACTGCAGGATGATCATAAGAAGCGGGCTGAGATTATCGAACAGCTTGTTTAGCGACAAAACGAAAGATGCGATCACACATAGCCCGAACATGATCAATGTATTTGAATTGCTTGTTTTTGTTCCGGCAAGGAAGTTCACGATCGCGCCGGACACGGATACCATCGTGTAAGATAAGCAGATATACAGGATAAGTGTTTTATTATAATTTCTCATAAGGATTTCCTCTTCATCAATGCCAGATATTCATTAAAGGTCTTCTTGTAACTCCGGTTGATACATATCCGTTCTCCGTTATCAAAGAAGGCATAGACTTTCATATTCAGATCCGGCTTTAACTGACTGATCTTATAGATGTTGATCAGGTTTGATTTCGACACTCTTACAAACCCGTAATTCCAAAGTATCTCCTCGCAGGCGGAGAGTGTATTCATCAGGCGGAAGACTCCGGTTCGGGTATAGGCAAACAGTTTCCGGTCCACAAAATCAAAATAGTAGATGTCATTTGGTTCTAAAATGGTTTCTTCCCAGTCATCCAGATCTTCATCTGCCGGACGCCCCGAGAAGGACGGTCTTTCAGAATTTACGGAGTCCATGATCTGATGAATAACGGGACGCATATTTGTATAATATACGTCCACATGTTCTTCTTTTATGTTTTTATCTTCGTACAGGTAAAGTTTCATATTTCAGATTGCGTTCCAGATAAAAAGGAAAGCAAATACGCACCCCCATGAGTTTTTGGTATATTTTCTTACCATCAGCATTCCGTATAATGCCACAAATGTTGTGACTATGTCTACTATACCGAGTGCGTCAAAATGCATGGGGTGGAATAGAATGCCCATCAATGTGCATACCAGGGCGCCCATGTCGAAGATCCTGCTCTTCGTAGGATATCTTTTGGAAACGAACTCGGCGATCACGGCGTAGTTGAATCCTTCGAAGAATCCCCAGACGACTGCGACAAGCAACGTGCCGACGAGCGTAGTCAGTATACCGGCCTTGTGAAGGTCGGGTGTGACCATAATGCTAAGTGGCGTATATCCGTCGAACTGTCCCGACAGAACAATATATGCGATATGCGGAATGAAACAGATAACTGTTCCGATAATTGCCTTAAGCGTGTTTTCTTTCTTCAGTCCGAAAGCGGTAAAAGGTATTTTCCGGAAGATACATACCACTGTGATCCCCAGTCCTGCTATACCGAATTCCAGACCGGCAGCAGCCAGAAGTCTTGGCCACACGGAAATACTGCTATCCTTGCAGAAAGCGATGATCCCGCTTCCGAATGCCCCGTATAAGCAGAATACTGCCATGGTGATCAGTGCGATGATCCAAAGATTGACGTCGAGTTCTTTCTGTTCTGCGGTTAAATTGTGTTTTTTCTTGTTTTCCATTTCGGTAACACCTCGTTGAATTTGATAGCATCACCATAACAAATCAGAAAACACCGCGTAGTGAAATCTGCATAAGCCGCACTTTTTGATGCACAAGTTGCATATGCTGATGAAAATAGACAGCTACGGATTACATATGCGGCCTTCCTGGGATATAATATTTCCAGGATTTTATTGTAGCCTTGCGGCTATACGAAGAAAGCGTGGTATGAATGGTAATTCGTGAATTTGAAGAGAAAGATATTGACCGGATGATCGTCATCTGGAATGAGATCGTGGAAGAAGGCATTGCTTTTCCTCAGGAAGAACTCCTGGATGAATCGAGTGGAAAGGCTTTCTTTGCATCGCAGAGTTATACGGGCGTGGCGGAAAACGATGGAAGCATCGTCGGCTTATATATCCTTCACCCGAACAATGTCGGAAGATGCGGACATATCTGTAATGCAAGTTACGCGGTCAGCTCTTCGGTCAGAGGACAGCATATCGGGGAGAAACTGGTTCTGGATTGCCTGGAAAAGGCAGCAGAGCTGGGATTTCGGGTATTGCAGTTTAATGCCGTTGTCGAGAGCAATGTTCATGCTAGGCATCTTTACGAGCGTTTGGGATTTGTTCAGCTGGGCACCATTCCCGGAGGATTTCGAATGAAGGACGGGCATTACGAGAATATATGCCCGTATTACCATGAATTAGGAGGAAACGGAAAATGACAGACATAAACGAAATATTAAGAAGTGTACTGGAAGCCGATCGGGCCGCTGTGGTTATTTGTGACCTGGAGCATACGGTCATCTACATGAACCCGGCAGCCGCGGAACGCTATGCCAAGTGGGGCGGGAAAGAGCTTTTGGGAAAGAGCCTGATGAATTGCCATAACGAAAAGTCCGGTGCCATGATCGAGAAGGTCGTGGACTGGTTTAAGGCTTCGAAAGAGAACAACATCGTGTACACGTTCTTTAACGAGAAAGAAAACAAAGATGTATATATGGTTGCGCTCCGAAATGATGAAGGTGATCTCATCGGATATTATGAGAAGCATGAGTACCGTAACCGTGAGACCATGAAGCTGTATGACATGGCATAATGATCCGGTTTGTGTGGCGGAGGAAAAGAAAATGAAGTTTAATCAGCTGGTGCCGGAATTGAGTGTCTCTGATATAGAAGTTTCGAAGCGCTTCTACACCGATGTTTTAGGGTTTCAGATCGAGTACGAACGGCCGGAGGATAAGTTTGCCTTCCTGTCTCTGGGAGAAGCCCAGCTCATGATCAATCAGATCAACGGGCATTGGGAGACCGCGAAACTGGAATACCCTTTCGGACGGGGGATCAATTTTCAGATCGAAATCGATGATGTGGATACTCTTATTGCGAGAGTGAAAGATATGGGATACGTACTGTTTATGGATCCTTTCGTAAGCCGTTATAAATGTGGCGGGGAATGTTTCGAGGAGAAGGAGATCCTGCTGCAGGATCCGGACGGATATCTTCTCCGGTTCTCGGAAACAAAGTCTGCCTCGGAGATTTCGGAAGACTGATCTTTATTTTACATCTCCGTCGAAGAGACCTGAGCGCCGCTCGAGGACCAGATTCTTCAGAAGGTACACGACTGATGCCGCAGCGATGGTACTGACGATGACGGCCGGCAGATATACCCCGATGCCGTACCGGGAGTAGAGGAAGAACAGACGGTAGTTCATGAGGTAGTTGAGCATGATGGTCTCCAGCGAGATCTTTCCCAGGAACCTCAGGACCTTATTATCGAGCTTGAAGCGGGACACCAGTGTCAGAATGAGAACGATGAATACGATCTCGTAGACCGTCTCCTGTGAAAGCCCCAGGAGTTTATCGAGGATCGGATAATGTCCTTTCTGACCATCCGTATAGTAGATACTACTGGTGATCAGTCCTCTGTGGATATAGTCCATGAGGATCGCGAGTGAGAAAGAAGAGATAAGGATCGCCGTAAAAGCTTTCCGGATAATGGCATTGATGCGCTCTTCTTTATAAGCGTAGAACATGCCGAGAGGGAACATGAGGATCGTGTTATACCACCATTCGCCCTTGAACCAGAAGGACATCAGCACGGAAGAGGAGTGCCCGGACAGAAGCCCGATGGTGATCAGCACCAGAACGATCCCTGTCATGATAATGATTCCCGTGCGGACATTCTTTACCTTTGCAAATACGATACGGAAAGCAACGTAGAGGATCATGATCTCGATGGCGAACCACATCTGGTTGTTGACCAGGTACAATCCGAAGAAAGCGCAGATGACTTCTACGAAGGAGAAGTGATTGCTGTACCGGATGTTGTTTAAGAGCGCATCGGTCAGATAGATATAGTTACAGATAAAGAAGGGCACGAGTACCATAAAGATCCTTCTTTTCATGAAGCCCTTCGTGTAGTTTTTGTCGGTCATCCATCTCTTCACCAGCCCGAATCCGGAACTGAAGAAGAAGAAAGAAACGGCCAGGATCCCGTAGTAGAAGAATTGGACAAATTCTTTCATGAGCAGGTCATCGACTTCAAAGTGCAGCAAGGTCACCACGGTCTGGTGAAAGATAATGAAGAGCGCAAGGAATCCCTGGATCTCTTTACTTACGACCCGGTCAAAGAAAGATGCTTCCTCCGAAGTTCTTCTTCTCGTATTTAGGATCAGTATTGCTCCAAGGAGAGCTAAGCTGATATAAAAGATGTTCGTAAAATTCACTTTGGCTTCTCCTTATTACTTCGTTAGGCTGATTACGTTTAATGTCAGGGAGATCATCAGAAGGACCAGAACGATCAGTATGATGATCAGAAGGCGGCTCCGTTCCCGTTTGTGCCGGATCTCTTCGTCGCTCAGTTCGACCGATTCTTTGACGATCATCTGGGCTTCCTCCCGGGTCAGGATCTCATCCTTACCCTTCCTTTCGCCGGCCAGCAGCTCCATGATCGATATATCCAGGACCTGGGAGATCGGTTCAAGCATGGAAATATCGGGGAAGCTGAGCCCTCGTTCCCATTTGGAAACCGCCTTGTCCGTTACGTTCAGCGCTTCGGCCAGCTGTTTCTGGGTGAGCCCCTTCTCCTTACGTAGTTCGGTGATAAGTTGTCCTGTACGTTCTTTGTCCATACTTACCCGTCATCTTAAGAGTCTATAGAAAGTATGGGCTATTAAGAGGGAGAAATCAAGAAAGCCCGTTCTATGTAACAAAGTTACAAGGTATTGCGGGCACGGTTGGAGCATGGCTTGTGGTAAACTGAAGAGAGGAAAATACACAAGATCCGGCGAGGTAATGTTTCTTGAAGAAGGGTGGTTCGGCAAAAGCACTGATATCTGCGTTTTCGGTCATTGTGGTCCTGGTGATCGCGGTGGTCGTCTTTCTGATCCAACCTTGGAAAACGGAAACGCCGGAGGAGACGACAGAAAATACGAAGATCGTTTCCGAACGTGTGGTTCCTTCGGAGGAGACGACCGGTGTGCCGCGTGACGGTTTGGAGTCGGTTCAGGCTGTTTTTCTCGGGGTCTTTGACTATGGCGAAGAAGAGACGAAGATCGAAAATGTCGAAAACTTCCAGTACCGTTTTGAAGTAAACGGAGAAGAAAAACTGTATCGAATCGATAACTCGGTGAAAGACGAAACCGGGGAAAGTGCTTACATTGTTCAAAATAAGCTGAAAGAGAATTACCGTTTCGAACTGTTCGTAAAAGACGGTGTCATTTTCGATGTGGAAGAACTGCCGTCGGAAAAGCAGGATTATGTGCCGCCGGTGGTGGGAATACCGGGGGAGAAGACACTGACGAACTTTCTAAAGACTTCCCTTATGCCGATGGGTGTGACGCTGTATATTTCCGGAGGCGGATGGAACTGGCAGAATACGGCACCGTCGATCCAGGCAAGATCGATCGGGATCGCGGACAGCTGGGTGCGGTTTTTCCGGGAGCAGGATGTGAACTATACCTTCCGGGATGTCGACAACAGCCCGGCCAAGCGCGACCCCAGGACGAGTTATTTTCCTTTCGGCGATTACCACGAATATTACTATGCCGGACTCGACTGTTCGGGCTTTGTGAACTGGGCGGTCTATAATACATTTGAAACCGAGGACGGAAATCCCGGCTATGCCTGGAAGTCGACGACGATGGCGAAACAGTTTTCCCAATACGGCTGGGGCACTTATACCCAGGATGTGAAAGAACCTTCCGCAGAGAGCCAGTATGTGTTCAAACCGGGGGACATCATGAGCATGAGCGGACACGTGTATATTTCGCTGGGGACCTGTTCAGACGGTAGTATCCTGATCGTGCATTCCACCAGCAGCGTGTACAGCCGGACCGGTCAGCCGGGCGGAGGCCTTGCCCTTGGCGTGGTGTCGTTTACGACGGATTGCGAAGCGTACCGCCTCGCCGATGAATACATGTCGAAGTACTATCCCGAATGGTACGATAGATACAGCATCCAGCTGAGTAATCCGGACAGTTTCTGCTACATCACCGGCGAGGATGAGGCAGGGCTTTTCCGATGGGATACGACGAGCAGCAAAGGGCTCTCCGACCCGGATCACATACAGGATATGACGCCTGAGGAAGTACTGAAATTCTGCTACGGCGAAAAATAAAAAGAAAGGCTGAGGAGTATGGAGAATAACGGAAATCTGGGACAGACTTTTGACACGGTGGCCGCTGTCTACGATAAGATACGGCCGGGATATGTCGAGGAACTCTATAAGACGATCTTCGAATATGTAAAGATCGGGGAAGATTCCCGCGTCATCGAAGTCGGAAGCGGGACAGGGCAGGCGACCGAACCGGTACTTAAGACCGGATGCGAACTGACGGCTGTGGAATACGGCGCCAATCTGTCTGAGATCTTGAAGGAGAAGTTTAAGGCCTATAAGAAATTCCATGTGGTGACGGGAAAGTTCGAGGAGGTGGACCTTCCGGAGGAGACGTACGACCTGGTCTTTTCCGCCACGGCTTTTCACTGGGTGCCAGAGGAGCTCGGCTATCCCAAGCTATATTCGATCCTCAAAAAGGGCGGTGCTTTTGCACGGTTTGCAAACCGGCCGCAAAACTGCAAGAACGAACCGGAGCTGGGCGCGGAGATTCAGGAATTATACGAGGATTACTATATTAAGTATCACGGCCTGAAGTCCGGAACGAAGAAGTGGTTTACGGAAGAAACGGCGAAAGAGATCTCGTTGATCCCGGAAAAGTATGGTTTCACAGATGTCTGTTACCACCTTTTCTATCGGGAAAGAGTCTTCACGGCGAAGGAATACACCCAGCTTCTGGGCACATACTCGGATCACATCGCTATCGAGGAGAAGATCCGGAACGAGTTCTTCTCGAAGATCGAAGAGGCGATCACACGCCATGGCGGAACCATCACCATCAGTGACACGCTGGATCTGGAACTGGCGAGAAAATAGGCGGTTGACTATCCGGTCCATATGTGCGAAAATACCAGAAAATAAAACGGAGCGCAAAAAGACGCATGAAAGAACATAATGTTAGTTTAATCTGTTGTTGCTGTATGAACTTGTTATTTCATAATGAGTCTATTTAGCGCGTGACGAATAAATAATCAGATAAGCCGAAATAGAGTCATTATGAAAATAGTGACTCTATTTTTTTGAAGTTGAAGGGAGAATGAAGATGTTTACATTTTACAACACATTGAACAGACGGGTCGAGGAGTTTATACCGAGAGAAGAAGGCAAGGTCAGCATGTACACCTGCGGCCCGACGGTTTACCACTTCGCACATATAGGTAATATCCGTACATACATCATGCAGGATGCGATGATCAAGTCGCTGGAGTATGCAGGGTATAAGGTAAAGCGAGTCATGAATATCACGGATGTGGGTCACCTTTCCTCCGATGCGGATACCGGTGAGGATAAGATGGTCGAGGGCGCCAAGCGCGAGCACAAGACTGTTATGGAGATCGCGAAGTTCTATACCGATGCTTATTTCAAGGATTTCGATGCAGTCGGAAACAAGCGCCCGGATGTGATCGAGCCGGCAACCAACTGCATCCCGGAGTTCATCCACATGATCGAAGTCCTGCTTGAAAAGGGCTATGCATATGTGGCTGGCGGCAATGTGTATTTCGATACCAGTAAGCTGAAGGAATACTATGTGTTCTCTTCCTCAGTGGAACAGGACGACCTTGCGGTCGGTGTCCGTGAGGATGTGGAAGAGGATGTGAATAAGAAGAATAAGACTGACTTCGTGCTCTGGTTTACCAAGTCCAAGTTCGAAGATCAGGCACTGAAGTGGGACAGCCCCTGGGGCGTGGGTTATCCGGGATGGCATATCGAGTGCTCGTGCATTTCCATGAAGCATCTGGGCGAGTATATCGATATCCACTGCGGCGGTGTGGATAATATCTTCCCGCACCACACGAATGAGATTGCCCAGTCGGAGTCATATCTCGGTCATGAGTGGTGCAAATTCTGGTTCCACAGCAATCACTTAAATGACCAGTCCGGAAAGATGTCGAAATCAAAGGGCGCGGTGCTGACGGTTTCTGTTCTTGCGGAAAACGGGTACGATCCGCTGGCCTATAGAATGTTCTGCTTACAGTCCCATTACCGTAAGCCGCTGGTATTCTCCTGGGAGAATCTGGACAACACGGTTCTTGCTTACAACAAACTGGTGAAGAGAGTGTCGGAGCTGAAGGCCGAGGGTGATGTGGATGAAGCAGTGAAAACGGAGTTCGAAGGCAAGTTCCGCGATGCGGTGTCCAATGACCTGAATACATCCATGGCGATCACGATCCTGTACGATGCACTGAAGGCAGATACCAACGATGCGACCAAGCTTGCGCTGGTGGAGAGCTTCGACCGCGTTCTGTCTCTGGACCTGATCGGTCATGCCGCAGCGCTTTCTGAGGGCGGATCGAAGGTGGACGCGGAACTGGAGGCGTATATCAACGATGCAATCGCGCGCCGTGCCGAAGCGAAGAAGGCGAAGGATTACGCGACGGCGGACGCCATCCGTAACGAACTTCTGGCCAAAGGCGTGGAGATCAAAGATACACGTGAAGGAGTGGAGTGGAAGCTGATCTGATCAGTGCTTGAAAGAAGGCGCAGTGCCTGAAGATGCTATTCCCTTAAAAACTGTGCGGATTTAAGGGAAAATGCCCTTAGAGTTGTTGCTTTTCCCTTAAAAAGTGGTAAAATTTAAGGGAAAGGAGAGGTGAGAACATGCGCGAGTTCAATTATTCATCCATATGCAATAACATGTGGGATGCAGAAGTGCTGGGGCTTATCGCTGCCATTTATAAAGAAGCCGGTAAGCAGGAAATGTATCTGAAGCAGCGGCCGGAAGAACTCGAAAAACTTGTCGAGATCGCGAAGATCCAGAGCACAGAATCGTCCAATGCGATTGAGGGAATCGTGACGACAAATACGCGTGTCCGCCAGCTCGTAGAAGAAAAAACAACTCCCCGGAATCGGAATGAACAGGAGATTGCCGGATATAGAGATGTGTTAGGAATCATACATGAAAGTTTCGATGCGATACCGATCACCCTGAACTATATTCTGCAGCTTCATAAGATACTCTATAGTCACATGAGCAATCCGGTCGCCGGTAAAACTAAGACGGTGCAGAACTACATCAGCGCAACGTATCCGGATGGACATACGCAAGTGCTTTTTACGCCGCTTGCTCCTTATGAGACGCCGGGTGCTCTTGAGAAGATCTGTGAAGAGTATAATCGGGTCATCGGCAATATGGAACTGGAGCCGCTGATCGCGATTCCGGTATTCATTCATGACTTCCTCTGCATTCATCCGTTTAACGATGGGAATGGCCGCATGAGCAGATTGCTAACCACGCTGCTACTCTACAGAAGTGGATTTTTTGTGGGGAAGTATATCTCGCTTGAAGCGAAGATCGCGAAGAATAAAGACCTGTATTACGATGCGCTTGGTGCTTCTCAGCATGGCTGGCATGAGGGAAAAGAAGATCCGCTTCCATTCATCAAGTATCTGCTAGGGACGATCCTTGCTGCGTATAAGGATTTTGAAGACCGGTTCTCGCTTGTGGAGACAAAACGGTCTGCACTGGAAACCGTCCGGCTTGCTACGAAGAACAAAATCGGGCGTTTTACCAAACAGGATATAATCGAAATATGTCCTTCGCTTAGTCTTAGTTCTATTGAAAGCGGGCTGAGAAGTCTCGTGGCTTCCGGCGAGATAAAGCGGGAAGGGCAAGGGAAAAGTACTTGCTATTATCGGGTTCGGTAATCTTAAGGTAGATGTTTTAAGGAGTGTAACGGTATGGCAAACGTTCACTTATCAGGTGATCCGATCAGGATCCGTTTCCGAAAAGCGGCGGCGCTACTGCTGTCCGTGTCGTTCCTTTTGTCGTTTGCGGGCTGCAAGAAGAAATCTTCAGAGGAGAACCGCTATCGGGCCGGGAGGGTGATCCAGGCGTCGGATCCGTATTTTCATTCCGAGGTGTATCCGGTTCAGATCCCTCTGGATAACGAAAAAGAACTGGGCAATTTCTGGATCAATAATATCAAGTATACCGGTGATTTTGCGATCATCGATTATGTCACTTTATATGAGATTCCGCTGGAACTTCTGAAGGCGGTGGAGACCACGGATGACGGCGGGGAGATATATCCCTTTGATTGGACGGATTACCAGAAAATGGAAACAGCGCTTTTCGATCGGGAGGGAAAGCGGATCAAAGCTTTCGACAGTACCTGGGAGCCCTTTGGCATGGCGCAGGATAAGGACGGTAACGTGCATATGCTGGTGCGTACCGGAGGCACGGGTATATTCGGAATGTGGGATCCGGATGGAGAACGTGACTTTCTGATTCTGGTGATCGATGCATCCGGGAATACGCTCCGGAGTATTCCGGTCGAGTGGAATGGGGAATGGGACGGAAAAGAGGATACTTATTCGACAGGGAACCTGGCAGGCCTGGGAAACTCTTTTTCGGTGCTGGAAGATGGGTCATATGTTTACTGTGATGGAAATGCCCTGCATTTTCTTGGTAGCGATGGAAAGCCGGTGCGGGATGTTTCCGACGGAGACCGGATACTGAGCGGAGAGATCGTAAAGCAGGACGGGAAGAATTATGTGATGTCCATAAAGCCCGATCTCGGCTCCGAACACCGGATCCAATTCAAGGAGCTGGATCTTACGGCCGGCACGCTGGGTCCGGGTATCGATGCGGATGTGCTTACGGGATATTCAAACATCAAGCCGGTCAGGGAAGGTGTGTTCGTCAATACGCTCAGCGGCTGTTTCAAATATGACATTGCCAAAGGCACTCTTTCTGAAGTATTCAACTGGAATGATACGGATGTGGACCGTACGATGCTGAGTGGCGGATGGAGCGGCGTGGAGTGTATCCCGAAAAGCGAAAATGAATTCTATGTTGTCGGGTACGGTGCGGATGCGGTCTTTGGAGATGAGTTTCCGTTCTTTATCCATCTGACGCGCGCGGAGAGTAACCCCCATGCAGGGAAAAAACTGCTTGTGATCGGAGGCGAAAATGTCTTCCAGTATCAGGATCTGATCTCTTTTTCCAGCCGGTACTCCGCGGACCCGGAGAGCAAGGCGCGGATCGTGTTTGTGGACTATACGGAAGGCATGCGTCCGGACGAGTCTTTGATCTCATTGGAGCAATCGATCTATCTGGATTCGCTCACCGGGAACGGACCCGATATTCTTGTGAACATGTCCGATTCCATTGCTTTCCGGAACAGCGAAGTCATGGAGGATATGAACCGTTTCTTCGACGGGAAGAACGGGATCGATCGGGCAGCGTTTTTCGATAATATTTTCCGTGCCTGTGAAACGGACGGAAAACTGTACCATGTTCCACTGAAATTTGAGCTTTCGGGGCTTGGAGTCAACGCGGACAGGATCCCGTATTCCGTCGGGTGGACGTTCGAAGAATTCGAAGAAGCTTCCCGAAATGTGCCGGCGCAGATCAGTTTCCTTCAGGGGACGCCACATATGGAGCTTCTCTGCCTTCTTCTGAAAGCGTCCCTTCCGAAATTTGCCGATTATCAGAATAAGAAGGTCAGCTTTAATAGCGACGGGATGAGGCGGCTCCTGACTTTGGTTCGGACGTACGGCGTGGAGAAGATCCCGGAGGATGAGGACTTGGGATTCTTCGAGAGAGATTTCGGGAAATATGCTTTTTCAGACGATCAGTACGATCTTGCTTCCGTGAAATTCATGGAGGGAAATCTTCTTGTCCGGCCGCGGACGATCTCTACGGTCTATGACTACAGCACCTTAAAAGATATGAGCCCCGGGCATGTTGCTTTTCTCGGATATCCTTCCGAAGAACGGGTAGGTATGCTCGTGCAGCCGACGCTGTCGATGGGTATCGTTTCTTCCAGTACGAGTAAAGATCAGGCGTGGGATTTTATCCGTTCCTTCATGCACGAGGAACCGCTGGCGGCAGCGCTTTCGGAGACGCTGTCCGTGAAGCGGGACACGTTTATGAAGGAGAGCCGCGCGGTCATGGAGGAGAGAAACGAAGACTATGAGAGTCATTGGGAAATGCCTTTGACAGTGAAGTACACGACGCATCCTGTTTCGGAAGAAGACATCGAAGAGGTGAAAAACCTGATCGAACATGCCACGATATGCGGAAGCGGGGATCCGACGCTGCTCAACATTATTTCGGAAGAAGTGGCGGCGTACTTTGCCGGAGACCGCAGTATCGACGAGGTCCTGAGCACGATCCAGAACCGGGCCACGACTGTGGTAAATGAGAAATAGAGCCTGTTAGTGCAGACAAAGCCGGGTGATCCGGCATCGATCCCGCTTCTGCTGGGCGGAATGATCTAATCTTTTGAGGGTGTCCGATTGAATATCGGACACCCCTTGTGCTTTAATGGAATGGGGAAAGTGCTTTTGAAGGAGAAGGAATATGATTAGAAAAGCTTTACGGTTTACTTATGGAGTGAAACTGATCGCGACATGGATGATCATTCCGTTTATTCTTATGTTCATTCCGCAGCTGGTTTCGGAGTTCCGCCAAGATATTACGACGACGGCAGTGACGCTGTTGGAGGAGACCTACAGCGGTTATCCGGACGTGTACCGGTGCTTCAAAGCGGAGGTCAACGGGAAGATGCGGGACGTGCAGGCTCCGGTGACGAGCGAGACGGGAGATACGATCACGGTCGTTCTTCGAAATGGCGAGTACTATCTCAGCGTGAAGGAGCCGAATGATTATCGGGACCATGTGACTTTTTCGGGAAGATTTTTGCGGGTGTGCAATAACATTTTCGGGTATCACGTGATCGGCATCGGTGCGGTGCTGCTGCTGAGTTTCCTGATCACGATCAGGAAGAGAAAGGAGATCCGGACGAAGATGCCGGGGATCTCCAAAGTGACAGATATCGCCGGGCTCATCTGCGCTGTCATCATATCCGTGCCGATGGTTTATGCCGTGATCGAAAACTCGCTGTCCGGAATCGGCTTTGCCTATCTGGGGCTTTTCCTGGGGATCGCGTATACCGCGGCGTTTGCGCTGGCCTGGGGCGTGGCATCTTGCGCTGAAATCCCTTGTCGCTAGGTCCTCGGGCTTCGCCCTGCGGAATCGCGGCGTGACAGCGGACCGACGGAGGAAGTGACGCTGCTGGAGGAAACCTATAGTGCTTATCGCGGCTTTCCGAGAAGGATCGGACGTCCCAACCTTGTATGGCAGCGGATCGCGCCCCCGCTCGCGCGGGTTGGCGGCGGATTAGAAAATGAGGTGGGCTTTCTGATAAAAAAGTTGATTTTCTGCAAATTCGCGACTGCCTGATAATATACACTTTCCGTATTGTCTTCGGGGGGAATTGAGTGTCTTTCGACTTCAATTGGACATGCCTTTTTGGATAATATTTGGAGGGATGTACAATGAAGACAAACTGTAAGGGGATGTTGTCTAGAGTTGCAGGTGTTTTGGCTGCAATTATGCTCGTGGGAGGTTTTCTCCCGTTTGCCGGAAGAGCGTATGCTTCTTCTATTCCCAAGGCTGATTTAGTCAGGAAGAAATTTGACCTGGGTGGCGGGAAAGTCGCGTCCGGGTATATTGGTGTGTCCGCGACGGATAAGTACGATGAGAGTAAGGGCTACGGGATCTACGATACCAAATACACTGAAAATGTGAGTGCCGGTGGTTCGGACGCGCTTCTGGGCGACGCGATCAAGTTTACCGGCGGATACGGAAGCCTGAAGGTGAAGCTTCCGACCGGTGTTTATAAGATCACGGTGACGACCGGTAACGATGAGTCGACGACGATCGACGCGGAGGGCTACGCGCAGCTGGTTTTTATGACCGGCAAAAACGCTGTCGATTCTTTTACGATCCCGGTCACGGACGGATATCTGGAGATCCACGCCACGAGCGGTGTTGGCGGGCAGTACTCGATCAGTGCCATCGAGATCGAGCAGACATCCACGGGGACCGAGACGAAGCCGACGATCTGGCTTGCCGGTGATTCCACGGTCTGCAGTTACTACAATGTTGCTGATGACGCGACCCGCGGATGGGGCGAGTTCCTGTACCGATATGTGGATACGAATAAGTATGACATCCGCAACGTGTCGGCCAGCGGTCACCGTACCACGAGTATCGACAAACCGACGGCGTATTTCGGCACGGCGCTGCACTACGGTAAAAAAGGCGACATCATCATTATTTCCCTTGGGATCAATGACTACGCGGATGCTTTTAACGCGGCAGGAAAAGACGCGTCGAAGGTCGATCCGTCGGAATATATTAAGAACATGACGAGCATGGTCCGCCGCGCCAAGGAAAAGGGCATGAAGGTCTATGTGGCCAAGCAGCACGGTAATTACGACGACGCGAGCATTTATCCGGTCCTGAAATATAAGTGGTTTGGAAAAGAACTGGAAACCATAGCGAAGCAGGAGAATGTCGGCATCATCGACATGTTCGGCCCGTGGCTGGAATTCTGCCTCGGATTGTCTTCCGTGATGACAAAACAGTATTATTCAAAAGGAATCCACCTGAATGCGACGGGTTCGGATATGCTTGCCAAGATCGTTGCGGATCAGCTTTTTCCGAAAAAAGCTTCCGTGACCGCGACACCGTCACCGGTTCCGGGCACGCCGTCTGAGATCTATCAGGCAGAGCGTTCCGGACAGGCGATCTCGAATCCGCACAAAGGATACGTGATGACGGTCTACAACCCGGACATGCTGTATTACGGCAAGCACGAAAACGGCATCGGCGGATCGAACGGAAATCAGGCGTGGAACGTCACCACGATCTGTAGCGATGTGCTTTTCTGGAAGGATCTGAATCCGAAGGAAGGCGTGTACGATTTTTCCAAAATCGATAAAATACTTGCTGCCTGCGAACAGGCCAACATGACGTACGGTATGCGTATCATTCCGTACACGACCTCCAATACGGACGATAACAGTAATTACGGCGCGCGGCACGACTTCGTTCCGCAGTGGGTCTATGACAAGGGCTGCAAACGCGACACGGTCACGTACAGTGGAACGACGATCAAAGTGCCGAACTGGTCCGATCCGATCTATATTTCTTCGTATAAGAAGTTTATAAAAGCACTGGCGGACAAGTACAACGGCGATCCGCGGGTGGAGTATCTGGAAGTCCGCGCCTTCGGCAACATGGGCGAATGGCACACGGGTGAATTTGACGGCAATGACCTGCCGAGCCTGGACATCCAGAAGGACATGTTCTCGTACATTGCATCAGCATTCTCAAAGACGAAGTGCAGTGTTTTTGTCGACGCAAGAGATCTCTACGATTACACAAACGAACTGGGATTCGTGAAGCGCTGCAACGGCCTGATCCTGGCCAAGAACGTGGAGTGGCAGCTGTACCGTTCCTATAAGCAGAATGTGATGACTATGGCGGATAACCACAGTTCCTATGAGGATATGCTCAAAAAGGGCGGCACCAACGGCTACCTGACCTGGACGCCGGAGCACTACCGTGAGGTCATCGAGATCTCGCATCTTTCCATCTTTGCGCTGGACCAGGAGAGCACGGGCAGCCGTGAATTCTATAAGGCGCACAAAGCACTGATCGATGAGATGTGTAACCGTCTGGGCTACAACTATACGGTCACTTCCGCCTCGCGCTACGGCAACAAACTTGTCGTGAAGATCAAGAACACCGGACTCGCACCGAGTTATTTTGACATCGATCTTTGCGCAGAGATCACGGACGCGAATGGAACGAAGATCGCCAACTTCGGTTCGCCGATCCGCATCAAGAGCGGCACATTTAAAGACGGGGAAGAGATGACCTTCGAATTCAATTACAACGGCACCCTGGCCCCGGACGCGACGCTCTGTCTCGCGATGTACGACGCCAACAACAAACTCGTCGCAGGAAAAGACCCGACGATCCGTTTTGACAACAAGAACAACCTGCCGAACAAGAGGCTGAAACTCGTGGCCACCTGGAAAGCACCCACGCCGACGAAGCAAGCGACTCCAACAAAACAGGCCACACCAACAAAACAGGCTACGCCAACCAAGCAAGCGACGCCGACAAAGGTTGCGACGCCGACTAAGCAGGCTACGCCGACCAAGACTCCAACAAAGGAGCCTACAAAAGTGGCAACACCAACGAAGGTAGCGACACCGTCAAAGACGCCAACAAAGGAGCCGACGAAGGTGGCAACACCGACAAAGGAACCAACAAAAGTGGCAACTCCGACGACGGCGCCAACCAGACCTGCCACCCCGACACCGACCCGCAGACCGGATATCCCGACACGATTCCCGTCTCCGACTAAGATGCCGACGCTGACACCATTTCCGACGATGTCTCCAACGGCAACGCCTACGCCGACCGCGACCCCGACACCAACGGCGACACCTTCGCCGACGGCTACACCGATTCCGACTGAGACGCCAACCCCGACTCCTGAAGGAACGCCGACGCCTTCTCCGACACCGACATGGTGGCCGAAACCGACGCCGACTGCGTCACCGAGTCCGAGACCGACGCATACACCTACTGCCAGACCGACCCTTGAGCCGACGGATATCCCGAGCCCGACCTCGGTTCCGACAAGTGCGCCTACGGGAGCGCCGACAGGCGTTCCGACAGGAAGCCCGACCGCTGTTCCGTCAAAAGCACCGACCAAGGTGCCGACGCCTGGTGTGACCGGAGTTCCGGGAGATAAACCGACTCCGACGCCTACACCGGAACCGACATTCGAGGATTTTGTCGAGCGGCTTTATGTCTATGCGCTGGGCCGTCCGTCCGAGGCGGAAGGAAAAGCATTCTGGGTCGAGCAGGTCGTGGAGAATGGACTTACGGGTGCAGACTGTGCGCGATTCTTCCTTCTGGAAGCACCGGAATTCATGAACAGAAATCTATCGGATAAGCAGTTCCTGGAAGTGCTGTATCACACCTTCTATGACCGCGAGTCTGATGAAGCAGGAAAAGCATACTGGCTGGATCGTCTGGAAAAAGATATGACGAAGCAGGATGTGGTCAACGAATTTATCGAGTCCACTGAGTGGTGCAATGTCTGTGCGACCTACAGTGTCCGTTCCGGTGCGATCTACCATAAGGCGGAGTTCGCGTCCCCGCAGGCGCGCAAGTTTGTCGAAAGACTTTACACCTGCTGTCTCGGAAGAGATCCGGAAGAGGAAGGATGGGAATACTGGGCGCTGGCACTGACAAATCTTGAACAGACCGGATGTGGCGCCGCAAACGAATTCTTCACATCCGCCGAGTTTAAAGGATTAAAGACGTCCGATAAAGAATATATGAAACGTCTGTACACGACCTTCATGGATAGAGAGCCGGAGGCGAGCGAAGTCGCGTATTGGACAGGCGAGATCGCCAAGGGTACGCAAACCCGTGACAGTGTGCTGGCCTTCTTCGGGAGCAGTGAGGAGTTCACTGCGATATGTAAGAGTTACGGAATCGAGCGCGGCGAGATCTGATCCGTCTGCTATCACTAAAATGAAATAACCTCTTGCGATGCAGATCCCTCGTCGCTAAGTCCTCGGGCTTCGCCCTGCGGAAGCGCGACATCAGGATCTCATCGCAAGGGTTTTTTTTGCTCGTGGAGCAGACGGTTCAGATCGTGAGTGGGCGCTTCGGGGGAAAGTGCTTTTCGGGCAGAATCGGACATGGCAATCGTCTTGGGGGGATGGAATCAAGCATTTCAGAAATTCAGTCGTATTAAATTGGGCGTGATGCTTGCTTTGAGGGGATGGATTTCTGGAAATTTCGCAATTAGTCCTACTGTTATGTAGGGGTAAAGGGATGGATTATTGTTTTTTGGAGAATCAGTCGTATTGTTTTTTGGGGGGTGGGGGGATGGATTTTCAATTTCGAAAGATTCAGTCCTATCGACAGTGCTTTTTGAGGGGACTGAATCGAGCAAATCTTGAAATCAGTCGTATCTTCTTGAGTGAGATGCTCTTTTTGAGGGGACGGAATTGAAGAAAAACGCAGATCCGTCGTATCCGCCACTTCACAGCATCAAGGATCGGACACCCCAACCTTGTATGGCAGCTGATCCCAGCCCCCCCTGATCGGACGCCCCAATCTTGTATGGCGGCTGATCCCAGCCCCCACGCGCCTGGGGTGCGCATTGTGGAAACGGCGATAAGCCGAAATCGGGGAAAGCGCCCTCCGCGCATTAGTTTTTCGCCCGATTCTGCATTCTTTTCTTGACATAATAAGCCGCGATCAGTGCTTTTGGGAAAGACACGTTATTTGGGGCTCGAAAACGGCCGAAAAATAATGCGGAAATGAGAGAGTTCGAGATTTCGGCTTATCCTGGCTCGCGAATGGGGCTCGTGTTGCGCGCTGGAAATGGTATAATATTCTTGATTTTGTTTTCGGGGGGAGACAGACTCGTAGGTTAGAACGATTGGAAGCAGTTTTGCAATGGAATGAGGAGGTCTGTTATGAGCGATTACCCGAAGCATTACCGGGAGGAAGAGGCGTATTTTCCCTATGTCGATGAGGTCGATCAGGCGACGTATGATGAGCTTTTGAACGCGGCGAGATCCGCGATCAGTGTTTTTCATATACCGCAGACGAATGACGGGCGGGAGATTGCGAGTGCGATCAATAAGATCGTGGATGATATTCTTGCGACTGGGGAGTTCCCGCGGGAGTACTATTACAACGATATCAACAACGTGGCGGTCGAGCTGGGGGCGCTTTACGGATTTGCGCTGAATTTGGGCTACGGCTGGAAATGGAAGAAGGTCGGAAAGTCGCCGGAGGAGCTGACTTTCAGCTGGGGCGTCGGGCCGGATGACGATAACTGGTTTACGCCGTGCGGTGTGTATCTGGCGAAGATCCTGACGGGCAAGAATATTAACCGGTACGGGCTGAACGACAACACCGTGCTTCTGAACTATAACATGATTCCGGGGACGCTCGAGACGACGCCGGCGAGAAAACTGACGATCCTGTGGTGAGATGTGATTCTCCCTACAAGCCAAAAGCACTGAGTATGGTAAAATAAATTATCATTACGAAAATAACAAATAACAAACGAAAAAGCGAGGTGGACGAGTATGGCAATGATCAGTGACAACGATCCGATTTACGAACAGTTAGAAAAATGGGACAACGAAGACAAGTATAACGAGATCCTGGCAAAGATCGAAGAGATCCCGGTGGATGACCGGAGCAACAAGTTATGGTTCTGGAAGATCAGCGCCCTCAACAACATGTCGCGTTTTCAGGAGGCGAGGATGGAGATCGGTCTTCTTTCCAAGCGCTGCACGGAGCCGAAAGATGTGGCCAAGCTTTATTACATGATGGGCTATACTTTTGACCGGACCGACTGCGAAATGAAGGCAGTGGAGTGCTATCGCCGCACGCAGGAATATAATCCGGAATTTGAAGATATCCAGAACCTGATCGACAGTGCGAAGAAGTGCGCGGATCAGGATCTCGCCGCGGCGCAAAGAGCTTTTGGAAAGTTATTTGCTGACGTGGAAAGTAAGTTCAAAGAAGCGAAGAAGCCGGCGAAGCTTTCTGTGGACGATGCGGCTCCTTACATCTCTATGGTTCAGGCGTCCTTTATCCCGACCGGACTGGGTGTGAAGCTTCCGCCGGATAAGATGGTCTTCAAATTTGAGGAAGCGGATAAGCCGAAGGTGAAGGCATTCCTGGAACAGAAATACGGGATCACGGATCTTGGCAGCCTGCAGCAGTGGTATGGATCGAACCGTAATGCACCGATCTTTGACTTCAGCCTTGCTGCGATGAAGGCGAAAAAAGCACCGCCGGCGGATAGCATGAATGTTGCGGAGAGAACGCGTTTCGAGGCGACCGGGATGGTGGCCGGGTATATGAAGGATTTCCTTCCGAAGGCGGGAATCATGGCCTTTGATTTCAGCACGATCCTGGCGCTGGCGAGGATGGCGTTTGCCTGCGATCTTCTGACCAATACCGAATTCATGCAGACAATGCTTTTCTTCTCGGATGAGTGCAAGAAGAGCTTCTCTTCCTGGGAAGAATTCACCCGCTCGATCGTGATCGGCGGATTCTACGAGGCGATGTGCTTCCAGACCCCGTACGCGATCAACGAAGCAGCACGTTACGGAGTCGGCATTGGCATACTCTGTATGAATAATTATCCGCAGCTGAAGTGGATGAAGTAATGTGAAGTAATTTGCAGGAACTGAGGTGGCATTAATGAAAAAAGACGTAGTGGTTATTCTGGTCCTTTCCGCGATCGCGCTGATCCTGGCGGTCGTTGTCGTGATCTTCGTGTTCGGCTTTGGAAAAGGATCTGAGAAGCAGATCAAAGTATCGGATTTTGACGAGATCTATATCGAGACGAGCCCCGGACGTGGAAGCACGACCCGGTATACGATCGTGTGCGAAGGCGATACGACGCGGATCACCATTACGAAGAGCACCTCTGCTCCGGAAGATAATAGGGATGTGCAGAAGGGCACTTGTTCGACCGATGATATGATCGAACTTCTGAACAAGTATAATGTTGCTTCCTGGGATGGTTTTGACGGCAAGAAAGACGGCGGAAATTCCTTCGATTTTGAAGCGGTGATCAATGGCGAAGAACTTTCGGCGGACAGCCGTGGCGGCACGCCGAAGAACTTCGATGATTTTGTCCGTAGCGTGAAGAAGATCATGTCGGAAGAGGACGACTGAAATTGCGGCCTTTGTAACAGTGTTAAACGGAGGGCACCGTCACCCGGCTCGGGGAAGGTGCCCGTAAAATTAGAAAAAATCAGTGCTTTTGCAGGACCGGACAGATGTGTCCGGTATAGAAAACACGGCAGTTCTCACTCTCTGTCGTGTTGCTTCTTTGCAGGAGCGGTTACCATTTGAACCGAAAGGAGGTTTCCATGGATCAGACAAAGATCGGTGCTTTTTTACGAGAGCTGAGAAAAGAAAAGGATCTTTCGCAGGAAGAACTGGCGGAGAGATTCAATGTCTCATCAAGATCGGTTTCAAGATGGGAAAATGGTAACACGATGCCGGACATCAGTATCATTATTGAGCTGGCGGATTTTTACGACGTGGACATCCGTGAACTTTTGAACGGAGAAAGGAAGAGTGAGAACATGAATGAAGAATTAAAAGAAACATTGACGATGGTGGCGGATTACAGCAAGGCAGAGAAGGAGAGGCTGACGAAGCAGCTGATGACCTATCTTGCCGGCGCGGTGACTTTTTTTGCGATGCTGGCCGTGATCCTGGTTTTCCATCTGACCCGGGTAAGTAAGTATTTCGAGCCTTTTGCCGTCTTCTGTGCGGTGACCGGCCTGATCTATTCGGTGGCGGGCATCATCCGTGCGCGCCAGCTGACGGGGAAGATGGATAAAGAGAAGCATGCGAATGTCCGTATCGTACTTGTATCTGTTGCGGTGGTGGCCGGCATTCTGGCAATTGCGGCGATCCTTTTTGCGGTCGGTTTTTATGACTGAGCGGAAGGAGGGATCAGAGATGAATTGTCCCTTTTGCCTTAATGTGATGGAAACAGGAAAGATTCAGAGCCCGCAGGAAATCTCGTGGCAGAAAGGCCTGAAAAGACCGATGCTGAAGAGAGCCGCTTTTCACAGAGGATCGATCGTTCTTTCGAGACTATCGTTCATGCGGGGATCCGCCGTCAAGGCCTTTCTCTGCAGCAGCTGCCGGAAGGTGATCATTGATTACGCGGATAAGGAGTCCGATCTGAACCGGTAAGGTATAATAATTTCAAGTTGAACCCGTAATAGGAGGCGAGTCATGAAAAAGTGGTATGACGAAGAATACGAATTTACGATCGAGGTGACCGGCTTCCTGCACGGTGACCATACAGAGAGATATTGCCGGAACGGCGAGGAGATCGGCGACACCTATATGTGCACGTACGGATGCCCGGTCAATAAGGACGGATACGGGATCTGTTCCAAGACCATGATGATGCTCTATCCGTTGATGGAGTCGGTCCGTAGCGGCGGGGATCTCATGAAGCTCGGCGGCGACGGCAAATACACGAAAACGGTGGTCTGCCCGGACGGGTGCGTGATCTTCAAGCTGACGGCCAAACCGCTGGGAAATGAGAACTTCCACACCGGAGGATTCTGGGATTATCCGGATCAGACGTGAGATAAGGCCGGCGCGCGGGCGTAGATTGCGTGAATGCTGAACGTATGAATACAGAACGCGTGGGCGTAGATGTAGAACGATAACTGTTGTTTGGGCGAAGGAGGAAAAGCGTATGTGTGCTGCCGTGTCAAAAGAACTGCCGCGCGGCTTTGGTTATAAGTCGGCGTGGATGGTGATCGAGGGGAAGAGTCATGTGACGCTGAAAAGGGATCTGATCCATGGTGGGAAGAAGTATTCCTACGATGAGGGAATTTCCTTCGTGAGTTCGGATAAAGCGGACAGAAATGCGATCGCGATCACGCAGAAACACGCCAACCGCTGCTATGTTGCGGGAAAAGGTGTGTACGGTTTTTTCGAAGAGCCCGAGTCCTATCTTTCCAAACTTAAGGAATATGCGAAGGTCTATGCCTATATCACCGAGAGAAATACGGAGACGCACGGGTTCGCGCTGGTTGAGCATGGTGAACTGACACGTTTCTATCTAGCTTCGGAAAACGGAATGAGGAACGTCGGCGAGCCGCTTGCGGATGAAGAGCCCTTTACCGGAAAACTGGCACCGGACGGCGGATCGATCGTGGATTCGTCTTTGGTTGAAGATGACATCATTGACCTTGCGATCCGGCAGACCGGAGTTAGTCCGTCGAAGTATCCTTACGAAGATGTATTTGTCGGAAATCTCGACCTGGAGTTTGATCCTCTTATGGAATATCCGCCGAAAGATTATGATTGGGAAGTGATTCCGGAAGAAATCCTTCAATCCCGCGAAGCAGATGAAATGCGGGAGGCTCTGAAACTTCCAGACGTGGAAAAGTTCTACGCTTTACGTAATCTCTTGCATCTTTGGGAGAAAGAGAAGAGAGTGGGCCATTACCAGCTCAATCTCTGGTCGAAGCTCGGTGAGGGAGGTGTTCCTTCCTACGGAAGATTGAAAGACCGGATCGGTGAGCTCGACTGCATGTTTGCGACCTGGTATTTCATGTCTGTGGCAAGACGTTTCAGGGAGAAACTGACCGAGAAAGGCGTGGAACTGAATCCGACAGTGGATCGGCGGGTCTGGCAGGACTTTAACAAGAAACACGGAATCAACCTTCCTATGGAATTACGGAGTCTGTATACAGAAGTCACCAATGGCTGCACGATGATCGACGGATTTCCTCTCAGAGCTTTTGAAGACTGGGTATTTGATGAGGAGCGTATCAGCAAACCGTTCCCGTTCACGGAGCCGTGGATCTGGGAAGACGAGGAAGAGGATCCGGAGAAGATGAAGACGATCTATAACGGTGTCATCGAACTGATCGACATCGGCGACTGCCAGCGGTGGTGCCTCGTGGTCAAGGGCGAGGAGCGCGGCAAGATGTGGTTCTTCACCGACGTCGGGATCCAGCCGGCCTGTCCGTCCATGGATTTCCGCGAGTGGATGGAGTACTGGCTGAACGGCGGCGAGGACTTCTTCTACGGGTATCAGTATTAGAAGAAGTGAGCGGAAAATGAAAAAGTATAATGCCAAAGTGATCCTTGGAGAAATCGTTTTTATCCTCGTGGTGAGTCTGATCCCGAGCGTGGCGATCGCGCTCGCGCTGGGCGCCAAACAGGGGATTGTGCTCAGCGCGCTTCCGTGGTATGTGCTCTCTGTGTGTTTCTTTTTTCTCCTTTGGATCATCCTGATCAACACGGTGATGGGCGCTTTTGCCAAGAGAACGATGGAGAAGCACTCGGAATCGGAGGGATTCGGGCAGTCCTATACGTACATCAACAAGGATTCCGGCACCGTCGGCGCGATCCTTCGGATCGACCGGGATTCGGGGCGGGTCGCCTATGTTTCGTTCCAGAATCCTTTTGCATTTCAAATGGTGCACGCCAGCGAACTCAGTGATTTTAAATCGAGCTATATCAAAGGCCCGTTCGGCGGTACACGATATGTGTATTTCGAATTCTGGTACGATTTCAAGAAAGTGCGCATCCCGACATTTACTTCGCGGAGCATGTTCATGGTCACGTCCACTACCGTAAAGCGGGCGCTGGCCAAGGGCGACGAGATCTGCGCCGAGCTGGCCCGCGCACAGCTGGTGGGCAACTAGGCATGCAGGCGGAGGACACGCGAGAGCATGGCGCTGCCTGACACTACCGTGCCGCGCGTGCAGGCAGTGACATCTGTCATTTCATATCGTGACACCGCGCACTGGCGAAGAATCTGCGCCTGAAGGATAATAGGATCATAACAAGGATCACGGAGGAACGAACGATGAAGGTATTGGTATTAAACGGAAGCCCGAAAAAAACAAGCGACACATTCCGCCTCACAAGTGCTTTTCTGGAAGGATTGAACAGAAATGGCGAGCACGAGGTGAACGTGGTCAATGTGATCGAGAAGAATATCGCGCCGTGCCGCGGATGTTTCGGCTGCTGGCAGCAGAAGAAAGGGCACTGTGTTTTTGAGGACGATCAGAACGCGATCCTCGACATGTACTGCGAGGCCGACCTGATCATCTGGAGTTTTCCTCTTTACTGCTACGGCATGCCCTCGCACCTGAAGGCGGTGCTCGACCGTACGATCCCGCTGGTCAAAATGGATATGGAAATGCTGGACGACGGCACCGTCCGGCACAAAGCACTCGTCGATTTTTCGAAGATCCATACGCTGGTGATCTGCGGTTGCGGTTTCCCGAACTGGGAGGGCAATTTCGACGCCATGAAGCTCATGTGCAAAAACTGCTTCGGCAACCCGGACATCGTTTGCGTTCCTGAAACACCGATGCTGAATATCCCCGCCGCGGCTGTGGTCGCCGACCCGCTGCTCGCCCGCTTTACCCGCGCCGGTGAGGAGTACGCATCCGCGATGACCCTCGCGCCCGAGACCATCGCCGAGCTGGAAAGACCGATGATCTCCGCCGAGGATTACATCCGCAATGTGAACGGGGGTTGAGGGGGGCCGCTGTGGCGCGGTACCTGGTGCCGATAAGCCGTTATACTTGAAAAGCACTTTCCCGCTGTTTGTATTTTTCTTTGTCATGGTAAGTGGTTCGTCACTGAACCTGATTGAATCTTTCATTCAACTGAAATATAATCACCTTGGTTAGTGATTGTGTTTGAGGTATCTTTATGCGCAGGTTTTCGGTGCGGAAAATTACGTGCCTTTTCATGGCAGTGGTGATTGCTTTTGGTTTTGTTTCTGTTTTCCGGAATACGGAGCGGGCGGACGCGGGAAGTTCGGAACGACCTTATTTCCACGGCACGCATGAGGATGAGATCGAAGAACTGGCAAGTGTTTTTGGAGAGGAAGCCAGATACTGGAAGTCTTTTTCTACAGGGTATTTCTTCAATCAGCTGAGTGATGAAGAGAAGTTCATTTACGTTCTTTTTGACTATTGCTGCATGAGTGTTTTACTGGACAGCGACAGTGATTTTGCAGACTATCGGTACTATTATTACATAGGCGCGTTTGCCTACGAGTATGATGCCTATTTGACCACGTTCGAAAATATCAGAGAATTGATCTGGATCTCGAATCCGCAGTACTTTTTCTTAGGCGACAGGTTTTTTTCAGGATGGGAGCTTACCCATGAGGGAGAGGGCGAAAACCAGAAGACATACTTCAGTAAAATAGAGATCTGTATGTATGCTGAGTTTTCTACTGCGTCGAAGAGAACTCTGGCTAGAAAAAAGGTCAAGAAGAGACTGGACGATTATTTAGAGGAAGTCCCGGAGGGGAGAAGGCCGGAAGAGTGTGAGAAGATCATCCACGATACGATATGTCAGAATATCGCCTATGGTGAAGTGAAGGGTGAAGGCGCAGTATTCGGCGCCCCACTGGACCAGAGTATTTACAGTGCGCTTTGTCTGAATACGACCGTGTGCTGCGGGTATGCCAAGCTTTTTGAGGCGCTGATGAACCATCTCGGGGTTCCCTGCCTGTTTGCCACGAACACGTATTATTATTCGGAAACGGAAAGGATCGGGCATGCCTGGAACATCGTCAACCTTCATGGTTTCTGGTACTGCATGGATGTGACTCATGATGATTATTCTGATTATGACGGGATTCACTATGATCACTATAATTGCAGCGAACTCATTGATGGTATCGGCAGAAAACTAGAGCATGATGATGTGTTTGTCCTTAAAATGTTTCCGAAGATGCCGGGCTATGATGAGCTCTGCGAAGGGGAGAGTCTCAAGGGGTATTCCCCCCGATATTTCACGAAAGACGGCAAAACGTATTTTATCGTGAATGACATTGTGGATGACGGCGTCGGTCTGCTTGCCTATTATTTGGATGCGGATTACTGTGATCGCTCTTCAGTGAATTATAACGGACAGACGTATAAGGTCAGCAATTATAAGAAGAAGCCGACGACCAGTCCGACTCCGGTGACCACCGTGACCATAACTCCGACTCCGGGGCATGGATCGACAGTTACGCCGACGCCGAAAGAACCGACTCTGACCCCGACGTCCACGCCGGGTCCGAAAGTAACGATTACCCCGACGAAGCCTGTTACACCGGTTCCGTCTGTGACCGTGACAGTGACCCCGGTCACGCCCCCACCGACTGTGGCGCCAACTACGCCGGCGCCGGTGACAACGACCGTAACGCCGCGGCCGGGTAAGACACCATCTTCCGCGCCGGGCCCGACGGTTACTGTGACGCCGACGCTCCCTGGGAACCCTACTGTAACGCCACCGGGGGAGCCGACCGTAACACCGCCTGCTGATCCGCCGGTGAGCCTGGTTCCGACACAAGAGCCATCGATCGCGGACTTTGTGGAACGGCTTTACACAATTGCACTGAATCGGGAATCCGACCCGGAGGGCAAGGCTTTCTGGATCGAAGAGATCGAAGACGGAAAACGCACCGGCGCTGATTGTGCGCATTTCTTCCTTATCGAAGCACCGGAATTTCTCAATCGTGGCCTTGGCGATGATGAATTTGTCGAGATCCTCTATAAGACATTCTTCGACCGTGCCGCGGAGCCGGAAGGAAAGGCTTTCTGGGTAGGTGAACTGAAGAAGGGGACGAAGACCCGGATGGATGTCATTAATGGCTTCATCGACTCCACCGAGTGGTGCAATGTGTGCGCGGCATATGGTGTGCGATCCGGCGCGCCAAACGCAAAAGCGGAGATTGCATCGAAGCATGCAATCGGGTTTGCCACGCTTCTCTACACCTGTTGTCTCGGCCGCGCGCCGGAAGACGGCGGATTGAAGTACTGGAGCTTGGCGCTCACGAATCTTGAGCAGACAGGATGTTCCGCCGCGCACGAATTCTTCACATCCGCCGAGTTTCAAGGATTAAAGACGTCCGATGAAGAATACTTGAGGCGGTTGTACACGACGTTTATGGATAGAGAGCCGGAGACCTCGGAAGTTGCCTACTGGGCCGGCGAGATCGCCGGCGGGCGTCAGACGCGGGATAGCGTTCTGGGTTTCTTCGGAAGCAGCGAAGAGTTTACCGCGATCTGCAAGAGTTACGGAATTGAGCGCGGAATAATGTGCAGGAAAGAAGGATGGAACTATGGACTATAAAAAAACTCGGGATCCGAAGGCATATGCGAGGGATATCGCAAATCTTTCTTCGCAGATCTCGGCAATCGTGAGAGATCCGGAGGGAAAGGTAAAAGACAACCTCACTTTCCTGATCGTTTACTTTTTCGTGCTCTTACTGATGGGAGCAGGACTGGCCGTGTACGTTGCTTTTACTAAGGAACTTGTGGTTGCGGTCCTTCTCGGCATGGTCATTCTGCTCGTGTTGTTTTATTTGCTGAAGATCTTTTCTTTCACTAAAGCGATCAAACTTGTGATGAATCTCGATGAAGACAGTCAGGTCGACTGCGATAGCGAAGGCGTGATCCGAAACGGCTCGCGGCAGACACTCAAAGTCTACTGGGACAGCATCCGCTGCATCCGGGTTTATAAACATGCGATGATCTTTATTCCGAAGGATCCACGTACCTCCGCGATCGTTGCGCCGAAGGAGAATCTTCCCGACGTCGAGGATTTTCTTAAAGAGAATCAAATTGAGATGAAGATCATCCGATAGATTTGTAAGTAACGGCAATTTCATGCAGTACAAATTGTAATTTCGGACTCACTCGGCCAGACTGTTCATGTGGGCGTAGCTTCCGTTTTTCGCGAGGAGTTCTTCGTGTGTGCCCTGCTCGGTGATCCGGCCGTTCTCGACGACGAGGATCAGATCTGCTTTGCGGATCGTCGAAAGACGGTGTGCGATGGCGATGATCGTCCTTGATCCCGCGATGCCGGAGATGGATTCCTGGATCTGTTTTTCTGTTTCCACATCGACTGAAGCGGTGGCTTCGTCAAGAATGATGATCGGCGATTTCCGAAGGATCGCCCGCGAGATCGCCACACGCTGTTTCTGCCCGCCGGAAAGCCGCAGTCCGCGCTCGCCGACGAGCGTATCATACTGATCCTTCATCTCCATAATGTCCTTATCGATATTCGCTGCCTGGGCGGCTTTCCTGATTTCATCCAGGCTTGCTTCCGGTACCGCGTAGCCGATGTTCTCCGCGATCGTCCCGTTAAAAAGAAACGTGTCCTGAAGGACCGGCGAGATATTCTGCCGCAGGCTCTCGATCGAGATGTCCCGCAGGTCGTGTCCGTCGATCAGGATCTTTCCGGAAGTCGGTTCGTAGAAGCGCGAGATCAGGCGGGTAAGCGTTGTCTTACCGACACCGGTCGGCCCGACGATCGCAATCATTTTTCCTGCTTCACAACGGAAAGAAACGTTGTCCAGGATCTTTCCGCCGTCACCATATGCGAAGCTCACGTTTTCAAAAACGATCTCGCCTTTCACATCGCTGAGCGGCTTGGCACCTTCCTTATCCTTGATCTCACAGGGCGCATCCAGCACGGCAAGCACACGCTCTGCACCGGCCAACGACTGCTGCATATTTTCCAGAAGATTCGCCAGCCCCGTGATCGGCGCATAGAATAAACTCAGGTAGAGAAGAAAAGCAACAATATCTTCGACGCTGAGTCCTTCTTTCCAGGCAAGAAAACCGCCGAAGGCGACGACCAGGATCGTGCCGAGGGAGGAGACGAATTCCACCGTGGGGTGAAAGATCGCACTGATCTTCAGCGCCCGCAGCATAGCGTGAATGTGTTCGTAGTTTTTCGCATCGACCTGATCGGTCTCATATTCCTCGCGCCCGAAGGACTGGATCTCCTGAATGCCGGAAAGGTTGTCCTGAAGTTTGCCGTTCAGCTCGCCCATTTTCTTCTGCGAGACCTTGAAAAAGGGACGTACTTTCTTCGAGAAAACGATGCCGGAAATAAAGATCAATGGGATCGGCGCGCAGGTGATCAGCGCCAGCTTCCAGTTGATGATGAGAAGCACGACCAGTACGCCGAGAAAAGTCACGATGTTGGTGATCGTCTCGGGGATCATGTGCGCGTAAAGAAGCTCGAAATCACGCGTATCGTTAACGATCCGGCTCATGAGATCACCGGTCTGCTTGTCATGGAAATACCCGATGTGCATACGCTCGAGTTTGTCGTAGGTCCGGGTCCGGAGATCGCCGACCAGATACCACGCCGCCTTATGCGCGAGATAATTACTTAGAAACCTGAAAAGCACTCGGAAGAGATACAGAGCGATCAGTAGTGCGGTGAGGATGTAGATCCGGGACATGCCTGCTTCCGTCACCCCGGAACTCACGATGCCGGTCATTTTCGACAGTACTTTTGGCGCGGTAAGATTGACCAGCGTCAGCGATAATGTCGCCAGGATGGCAATGACATACAAAGTCTTATATTTGATCGCCTCGCGACCTAATCGAAATAGCATTTTCATAATTTGTCTTCCTCATTTTGTCTTTCTCTCAAACTGTCTAAGATGATTGTACCATATCGGGGCGGCGGATGGCGGCTTTGTTCGGAGCGGCCCCGATCGGCCAGGAGCGGCCGTGGCGGATCTCAGTCCACGTGCTCTTGGTGGGTCCTTTATCGGCAGCGGTTCCTCTTACTTTTTTAAAAGTTCATTCGAAAGTGCTTGACGGTCATGTGACCGTGTGATATGATGTGACCATAGTCAAGGGAGCACATTATGATGTGACCATGATTGAGGGAATACATTATGGTGTGACTATAGATGAGAGCTCTCTAACGGAACATGGAAAGCGGGGACCCGACGGATACGGGTTCTTTTGAAGACGGAGGACATGAACATGAAGTGCAATCATTATTCTGATTATCTTAAAAAATCGATTCCTGTGGACGATCTTACATTTGATAAGATCACGGAAAAAGATAAGGATCTTATGAAGCAGGTAAAGAATACACACTTAAAGAAGAATGCGGTCATCATCGCGTTCCTGCTTGTGGTGATAGCGATCTGTTTGTGGCTGATCATCATGAGTTTTGTAAAAGTTCCGGATACCGTCGCTGTGCAGATCTTTATGCTGGCCGGACCGATCGTTCTGCTTGCGGGTTCTCTCTATTTCCTGTTTGCTTTGACCGGCAGATTTAAGGGATACAGAAAAGGTATCGTTCTGGCGATGGAGCGCATCGGTGCTGTGAAGGATAACAGAAACGGAAGCTATCAGTATGTTTTCGATATCTACATGGACGATACGGATGAGACACTCATGAGCTATGCGGTTGACGATGAGGTCTTCGCCAGCGTTGCTCCGGGGGACGGTGTCGTTCTCGTCAAAGTCGGAAAGAAGATCAAGGTCCTCGGAGATCCTGAGCGTAAAGCGGTTATGGATGTCAGCAACATCAAGTCCGGTGTCAGCTGATGAGGGCTGCATGAATCTTATCTCTGCCTGACAAAAATGCGCTGAGCTATCACTTTACGTGATGGTGCGGGGGCGACGTTTGTCGCTCAACCTGTCGCTCCACGCATGTCGAAAAGTAACAGATCGAGCGACTTTTGCCATTTGTCGCTCAACCTGTCGCTCCGGGCGTATCGAAAAGTAACAGATCGAGCGACTTTTGTCATTTGTCGCTCAATCTGTCGCTCCGGGCATATCGAAAAGTAACGTATCGAGCGACTTTTGCCGTTTGTCGCTCAAACTGTCGCTCCGGGCATATCGAAAAGTAACGTATCGAGCGACTTTTGCCATTTGTCGCTCAACCTGTCGCTCCGGGCGTGTCGAAAAGTAACAGATCGAGCGACTTTTGCCATTTGTCGCTCATTCTGTCGCTCCAGACCTGCCCAAAAGTAACGTATCGAGCGACTTTCAGCGAAATCCCGTGACTGTTTGATGTATAATGTAAGAGCTGATAAGCGCAGCGAAGCCCCCGTCGATGCTAGCGTAAAGAAATCGGAGGACAACATGAACGCACTTTTTAAGAGTATCCGGCACAGTGATCTCGACGCAGTCAAGAAAGCAGTCGAGAAGAATCCGGGTGTGGTGAATGAGATTTATACTGCAAAAGCACCGAAGAAAGATATCGGCCTGTCGCCGCTGCAGGTGGCGTTGAAGGTTGGGGAATTCGAGATCGTACGTTATCTTCTCGAACAGGGCGCTGATCCGGATTTCATGGAAGATCCGAAGACTGTACCGCCACACAGCACCTGTAAGCCCATCTTGTGTGATGCCGTTCATTTTACAATGGATGTCATTCTTTCTCCGTTTGATAATGCTATTGAACAGTCAGAGAAGTATCTTGACGTAGTTAGAGAACTTCTGAATCGTGGCGCTGATCCGAATAAAGAGACATTTAAGGAAGAGGCCCCTGCGAACAGCAGACCGGCGCTGGGAGAATTGGCGGGAATCGCAGATTATGTTTTCTTCCGTCATAAAGATCACGATGCGGAACGGTATCAGTTTGCGAAGAAACAGATGTTTACGATCCTGGACCTTCTTCTGGATCATGGTGCGGATTTTGAAGCCTGGCTGGATGGCGGTTCCCTTCTGGGACTATATACCAATCGAGAGTGTTACTGGGATGGCGTTTCTTCTAAAGATGGAAAAGAACTGAAGGTCGGACAGTATACGCGTGAAGTTTTGAAAGAGTACTTCGCCTCAAGAAGCGGAAACGCCTGATGGAAGAGAAGGGTAGAAGCTAAATGGATGCATTAAAATACTTGCTGGTTTTATTGGGATTAGCCGGAATTTTCATAGGAATTGCCCTGGTTGTGAAACTGTTCAAGAAGTTCTTGAGCAGTGATCTTAAAGAAAGCAAGAATACGAAAAGAAAGCTGATCTTCGGTATAGCAGGTGGCATTGTCGGGATACTCATCCTGGCTGTTATGGAGATCGTACTGGTCTATTCATTTGTCTCTGTGGGAATAGGTTCGCTGTTCGGATTCATTCAGACGCCGCCGGGTATCACTTTATCTTCAAATTCTGATCCTATTCACGGAACGATGACTGTGTATGGCGAAGAGATCACGCTTCCCTGCACGGTAGAAGAATTGGAAAGCAAGGGCTATAGCACCGATTATAAATGGTCTTCCGGATGGATAGGTATGTGGCGCAGTGAGAACACGGATCCCGATGCTCCGCATCTTGATGCTTATATCGAACGGCAGCCGAACGGAAGTGAATATTTAAACGTAACCGGAAGTGATAAGATCGTAGCTATCCGTTTTAAGAGAACGATCGATTTTGAAATCAACGGTATCGTTTCTACTACGAGGAAAACCGAAGTTCTTTCCAGATTTGGAAACACCGCTTACGAAGCGGATGACGCACTTTCTCATGAAGTCAGATATCTCTATTATCTGGGAGATGCCGATCTGGTATATCGATTCGGGTACAAGGATGATGTTCTTTACGAAGTCGAGGTCGGGACGAAAAAGTTTATGACGAGAGGGTAGTAGAAAGAAGAATAGAATGCTTCCTCAATCCCGAGGTGTTGCCTTCAGTTTATTGATCGTGTCTCCGTATTCATCCAACGCCTGATAGCCCTCATCCGTGATCGAATACACGCCGGAACTGACATGGGAAAACCATCCGTAATGGTTATCACGCAGGATGTTGGCAGACTTATCGACAAAGGAAAGTTTCTTCACGTCTTTCGGTGCGGCTTCTCCGCCAAGAACGAACAGAGCATTCAGCACCAGAAGTGCATCCTCCCGGTATCGGGTCAGAAGTTTGACCCCGGTCACACCACCGGTATTGGATTTGATACGTCTCTTCTGAAACTCGTTTTCCAGTGCTTTTTTCTTGTGCTTATTACGGGCCTGAAAACTCGACAGTTCACTGACGACCGGTTCCGAAAGTATCGTTACTTTTCCGGATCTCACGGTAACAGCGATCAGGCCGATACCCAGACGTTTGAGCAGATAGAGCTTGTCCTGAAAAGATTTGGAAAAACGGTCTTTAGGCATGAATATTCCAATGTAGACTGTCTCCACGATCTTCTGCCGAAGTGCCGCCTGCTGGATCGCCCGGAAATCAAGAGTCTGCTTCAGTTCAACGGCAATGGAATCGTCATCTTTCTGCATGAAAATATCGATGTCATTGACTTCACCATCGCAGACATAACCAAGTTCTTCAAAGAAAGATTTAATGGGTTCAAATAAATCGCGTTCCATAAAACTATTGTAGCATTTGCCTGTTGTTTTGAGTAAGCAGAATCGGATGGTCTATCTTTTATGCACGATCCAATCGTCGCCTTCCACGGAATACTGAAACTCGCTGTATTCATCATGGAGCATGACGTCCAGAAGGTCATGGAAATCTTCAACGAGATTGACGTTCGGAAGGTCTTTCGTCTCCACCCAGTGCATCGCGCCTTCATCGGAGGAAACAACTTCGCCTTCGAAATCTGTGGCTTCATAGAGGAACACAAGATATCTTCCTTTTGAGTAGTCGCCATCCTTCAGCGGAAACTGTTTGATTCCGCAGAGTTTCGGAGAACGGATCGTAAGTCCCGTTTCTTCCTTCATCTCCCGGATCACCGCTTCCACTATAGATTCACCCGGTTCCACATGTCCGCCGGGAAGAGTAAATCCTTTCCAGTCATCGCTCACTCTGTCCTGAAGAAGATATCTGTCCTCATCGTGGATCAGACACAATATGGTTAGTTCGGTGTTCTCGGTTCTACTCACTTCGGTTTCCTCCAGTGCTTTTCTGTCGTCTTTCATTATAGACTTTTAGGGAACTTTTGTATGAATCATCCCACAAAAAGTTCCCTAAAGTTATTTAGCCTAAACTTTCCGAATGATGTTTTACTTCTTGGACATTCATTGGTAGACTACTTGCTCTTCTCAACAAAAGCACAGAAGAGTTTCCGGCTGGCCTCGTCACTGAGATAGGAAAATTCCGGATGCCATTGTACGGCCCAGAGGAAGGGATGATCCGGCATGTAGAACGCTTCGACCAGACCATCCGGGGAAGTGGCCATGCACGAGAGCCGCGGGGCAAGTGCTTTTACAGCCTGATGATGATAACTGTTTACCTTTAGATCTTCTGTACCAAGAAGTTCCGCGAGAGGGGAACCGGGTTCGATGCGGACCGTGTGGACCGGAATATCGTATGGCGGTGTCTGGTGATGATCAACGGAAGAGGGATGCTGAGTCGGAAGATCCTGGTACAGCGTTCCGCCGAGTGCGGCGTTGATGAACTGGATCCCGCGACAGATACCGAGGATCGGTTTTCCGGAATCGATCGCATGTTGCAGATAAAACGACTCCATCTCATCCCGCTTGGAACAACAGATCACAGACGGGTCCAGTGCTTTTTCGTGATAAAGAGAGGGAGAGACATCATGCCCGCCGGTGAAGAGAAATGCATCGCACAAGTTGGCGAGCTGATCGAGCTCAGCGCGGTCGTCGGAAAAGGGGAGAATAAGCGGGAGACCGCCTGCCTGACGAAGGCCTTCCAGATAGCCGGGAAGCATCCAGAGGCTTTCTTTTTCGTCATCCCAGAGAGGCATGACACCGATGACCGGTTTGCGTTCTTGTTCCTGCATAAATCGTTCTCCTTTTTCAGTTACCGGTTGAAGAATCCGGCGATTTCTCTGTAGTCTATAATAGCACGTTCCTGTGTGATGATCAGGAAGCGGTGCTCCGGCTCGACATAGACCTGAAAGACCGTGGAGGCGGCTGTGTCATCTCCCTTATAGGATTCCCAGATCTGATAATCGATGGAGTCGTCCGTATTTTGAATATTGCTGTTGATCCCTTGGTTTTTCTGCCACTGATCGACAGAGTCGAAACGGACGATCTGATAGTATTTTCCACGATAGTTTCCGGCGATACAGATATCGTCCTTACTTGTGATCACGTCAAGTTTGGCGCCGGCATAAGCTTGCAGTTCTTCCGCGCTTGATGATTCTGCCTTGGTATCCTTAAAGAGACGGTAAGTGCCGATATTCAGATAGCCGTAGCAGAAATCACTGATGGCTTCGCTAAACCGGTAATAACTGTTTGTGCCGAAGAGCTCTTCGTAAGAAAGCCCCGAGATCTCTATATAATCATCGAGCGTCAAATCGTAAGGAAGCAGGTCCTCGTCCACGTTAAAATTCTTCTTCAGAAAAGCGCCGTCGATTTTTGTGATCTCCGTTTTGTCTGTGATTTTTGCCGCATCGTGTGTCACTTTGTTGACTGTTCCCACGATTTCTTTCCAGTTGTCGGGAAAAGCACCGTACCCTTTCTTCTTGATCGAATACTCATAATCATCCTTATCCGTGAAGCGAAGATTGATTGAATAGGCAAACCCGTCTTTTTCCTTACCGATCACATCCGGCATGGCGCGGATCAGTTCGATCAGTTTTATCGCATCTTCCGAGGTCAGCCACTCTTTTTCAAACTTCACATAGCTGCCGGTTTTCTTGGCGTTTCCGGGACCGGCTCTCACGCCATAGGTCGAGAGACTCACGGAGTTGGGATGATTGCTGTCACCTGTTGCCGCAAGAAAGGTCATGTCAAGGATCTGCGGACCAGCCGCTTTTTCCTTCGTGCCGCAGGCGGTCATGCCGAGAAGTATGGTCAGGATTAGAAAAAGTCCGAAGATCTTTCTTGTGCTTCTTAGCATGTTCTTTCTCCTCCGCTGATCCGGTCTGATCGGATCGGAATATCTCTCCATATGTGGATTATCTCTTCATGTGTTGAGTATAGTATATGATACAATGAAAGACGTGGGGAAGTGTCAGAAGTTTTAGTTTAGGGGTTATATATGGCAACTATATGTAAAAACTGTGCATCGGCCATCGTCTTTGATCCGAAGACGCAGAAAGTCGTGTGTCATTCTTGTGGCAGTTCCTGGGATCCGAAGACCATAGAGGTAAACGAGGAGTATCCGGAAATGCTTGAACCGGATCAGGAAACCCGGAACGAATACACCATGAATTATATGGCGTGTAAAGTCTACACCTGCCAGTCCTGTGGCGGCGAGATCCGTATCCACGGATCCGAAGCTTCCACGAAATGCATCTACTGCGGAAACACGAGTGTGGTGTTCAGCCGTATCTCTAAGGAAAAAGCACCGGACTTCGTTCTTCCGTTCAAGCTGACGAAGGAAGAGGCGGTCGCTTCCATTAAGAAATCTTTCAAGGGGCATTCCTTCATTCCAAAAGAAATCAGGAAGATCGATCCGGATATGATCCGGGGCATCTATGTTCCTTACAAGATCGTAAATGGCAGACATTTCGAATCAGCTGTCGTCAGAAGTGAAATAAGTTCCGGAGATACGAAGGAAATAATCTATTCCGGAAGATCCGGCACCATGCAGATCCGGAACCTTCCGATCGATGCTTCGTATATGCTGTCAAATGAAAGTTCCCAGCAGTTAGAGCCTTTCGATCTTCTGGATCTTCAGGAGTTTAAAGAGAGTTATCTTCTGGGTTTTTATTCCAATGTGGCAGATTCGTCGGATGAAGCGATCCAGAAGATCGCTACCGTTCGTGCCATCAACGCCTTTAGCAGTCAGGTCATCAAGACCGTAAAGGGCTCCGAAGCGCGGGTGGCTCGTTGTGAGGCGGATACGTACCTGTATCGGGACGCGGTGTCCTATGCCATGGTTCCGGTGTGGTTTGCCACATACTTTTACAAGGGGAAGCATAACACCATCATGGTCAACGGTCAGACCGGAAAAGTCGTCTGCGGCCTTCCGTGGGATGAGTCACTGATCTACCGGGTAACGCTGCTTCTGACCGTGCTTTGCACGATTGGTTTCGGCGTCGTCATCCGCTACCTTCTCTATGCGATTTCCACCCAGCCGAAAAACTTTGAAAATATTGCAAGCTTTCTGTTCTGTCTGTTTATTCCGGCGATCAGTGGTTTTTTCCTTGCACGTGAGGCGGAGAAACGCTTCGATAAGATCAAGCAGAAACTGAAGCTTACTCAGGCTTCTTCGATATTCAATTTTGCGAAGAAGAGACAGGAGTGATGGCGTATGGGTTTTTGGGTTTTAGCAATGATGATAAGTATCCCAGGAGGCTTCGGGCTGGCGAAGCTCCTTATGACGATCATTCTTGAAAAGTCGAATGTCGTGGGCAACAGCCTTTCGGAAACAGAGATGATCAGTTCTCCGGTTTCTTTGTATGACAAGCAGGATAAACTGGAGAAATGGGGCAGATATCATGAGAACTACACAAGGCACTACATGAGTGCTCTAAAAACGATACCGGAATATGAGGAAGCAAAGGAAAGAGGACTGGATGTGGATCGGGCGGCCTGTGACCACGGGTACAGTCTGGTTGACGGACACGCATATATTTCAGATCAGGCCATCGAGCCGATCGTGGAAATGAAGATCGAACCGGTGTCTGAGCAGGGTCCTGATGCGTCCGATCAGAAAACCGATGCGTCTGCTCTGCAAGCGGAGAACTCCGCCGGGACAGCGGCGAAGCGCTCCTGGCAAGAGGCGGTCGAGGATCCTTTTGACGAACTGGATAAGTTTGATCCGGGCAATTCGGACTGGCATAAATAGAAAAATGCGGGCACAAATATGTTGCGCATTCACCACAAAAGATGCTATTATTAGTGTGCGTGTTGGTGTAAAAATAGCGAATTATTACTTTGCGCATAGGTGGATCGGGGGCGTTATATGGAGATTAACAGAACGATCTATAACAAAATAGCTGACTGGAAGAAGGAAACAAGCGGCACAAAAGCCCTGCTTATCGAAGGTGCAAAGCGAATCGGGAAATCTACGGTTGTAGAAGAGTTTGCCAAAAACGAATACAAGTCTTATATCCTGATTGATTTCAACAAGGCAAGCAAAAGAGTGAAAGATGCTTTCAATGAGCTTGAAAATCTTGATGTGTTTTTTCAGATATTGACGCTTGAATATAATACGAGGCTTTATCCGAGAGAGTCTTGTATCATCTTTGATGAGATCCAGAAGTTTCCCCAGGCCAGGGAGGCTATTAAGTATCTTGTTGCAGATAGACGATATGATTACATCGAGACCGGCTCACTAATATCCATTAAGGAAAACGTAGAAAACATAACTATCCCATCGGAAGAAAGAAAGATGCAAATGTACCCCGTGGATTTTGAAGAGTTCATGGTGTATATGAATGAAGAGATCCTTTTGGACTATATCAGTGAGTGCTTTTGTGCCGGAAAACCTCTTGAACGGCAAATGCACGATAAAGCGATGCGGCTATTTCGGGAGTATATTCTTGTAGGCGGCATGCCTCAGGCAATCGTTGCATACAAAAACAATGGCAGGGATTTTTATGCTGCGGATGTTGAAAAAAGAGATATTCTTGAGTTATACAAAGATGATATAAAGAAAGCGGCTAAGAGGTATAAATCAAAAGTCTCCGCAATCTTCGAAAACATTCCCGGCTTTTTATCCACACATGAAAAGCGGATCGTACTAAGTGAAGTGGATAAGAACGGAACCTTTGACCGATATGATGACCCTCTGTTCTGGTTGGGGGATTCCATGATATGCAATCTTTGCTACAAATGTAACGACCCTAATGTCGGTCTGGCATTAAACAAAAATGATTCTTATGTTAAATGCTACATGGGTGATACCGGGTTGCTTGTAAGTCATGCGTTTAGTGAGAATGAAATCCTGGAAGAGCAGTTATATAAGCAGATCATGGAAGGAAAGCTTTCAATAAACCAAGGTATGCTTTACGAGAACGTCATCGCTCAGATGATAACGGCGTCCGGACGGAAACTGTATTTTTACACACGATATAGCGAGGCTAAGCATAGAAATGATATTGAAATAGACTTCATTATTTCTAACGAGAGCAAAACGAAATATAAGATAAGCCCGATAGAAGTAAAATCATCGAAGAACTATACGACATCATCTCTTGGAACATTTAGCGAACTCTTTAAGAAAAGGATCGATCGCCAGATCATTGTGCATCCTAAGTGTTATTCGAAATCGGAAGGTATCATTAGGATACCGCCATATATGATGCATTTGATCTAATAGTATTTATGGAGTGGAGGGCATAACCATGGATGAAGCATTGAGAAATAAGATCGATGAGTTGTACAAAAAAGATCAGGATAAGAAGATCGTGGAGCTGATCCTTGGTCTTCCGGAGGACCAGCTTGATGTGGATACGAAGATCGAGCTGGCTGTGGCGTATAACAACACGAAGAAGTATCCGAAGGCGGTCAAGATCCTGAAGGAGATCGAGAAAGATTGTGCGGACCAGCCGCGGTGGTATTACATCATGGGCTATGCGCACGTCTATAACAATAAGCCGGAAAAAGCACTGCCGTTTCTGGAGCAGGGTCTTGCACTGGTGAAGGAGCCGGATTCAAAGTGGCAAGAGAGGATCTCCGATCTTCTGGATATGGCGAAGGCGGATATCGAATTTGCAAGGCGCCTCAATGGGAAAGAGGAAAAGCTTCCGGAGGATTTTTTCGACCTCATGATCGAGGGCGATTTCGAGAAACTGAAAGGCATGTACGATAAGTGCGGTATCGTGGCGCACGAGTGGGATCCCAAGCGGGAGAACCGCTGGAGACTTCCGTTCTTCTATGCGACACCGTGTTCAGAATTTTATCAGTGGCTGGTGGATCAGGGACTGGATATCAATATTGAAGGACCGCGTGGTGAGAGTCCGCTAACTAATATGTGCGGAAAGCAGGAAAACAACGTGGAAGGGCTGCTTAAGGCCGGCGCGGATATCCGCGGCACGTCCCGTCAGAATCCTCTTAGTATCGCTGTTCGTGCGCATCTTCCGGAAGTGGTGGAGACGCTTCTCCGATACGGTGCGGATGTGAACGCGGAGGCAAAGCATCTCCAGCTTAAGACGCCTCTGGATGTGCTGCTGGTAACTGCGGATTTTAAACGCGTGGATAAGGCCGCGAAGATCGCGGAGATGCTCCTTCAAAAAGGTGCGAAATCTACGGTGGATGTCCCTGCCTGTATCAAGAATCTGGGTGGAGAATTTGAATTCCGGAAAACGACTATCGATCCGGAAAAACTTTCTGCCTGTGAAGAAGGCATGAAGAAAATGTACGAGCTGTTTCACGTCACTCCTGTGGATCAGATCATTAAGCACGACGGAAAATCTCCCATCACTGTCGAAGAAACGGATAAGGCAAGTGCTTTTGGAGCATTATGGGATTACCTTGTGCCAGCAAATGGAAAATGCGAGACGGTGCAGGGCGAGGTCATCCGCATATGCGGAAATGTCCGTGGCTGGCTTTTGGAATATGGCGGAGACAAGCGGCGCTGGAATTGGAGAGACGGATGCGGCGAGATGTTCCGGTCTCTGCCGGGCCTGATTGCCCAGGGCGGCGAGCTCACGGATGAGGAGCAGACGTTCCTGGATGATAAGATGAATACGATCGGGTACGACAGCAACCCGGAGGATGTGGATCCGCTCCGCGATTTCTGTGTGGACTGGGTCAGGAAGCATCCGGCGCCGATCCCGATGGGGGAGACGGCGGAGTAGAAGTGATCGGCGTGACGGGAAGCGTTTCCCGTGCCGGAACGAGAGCGTGAAGGAAATGCGCAGTGCGTGGTTGACAAGAAAAGTGCGAAGCGTTATCATCAGCTAAAATTGCAGGAGGCGGTTACATGCGTACAAACACAATGCCCATGATGATGTACATGTTCATGTATGACTTAAAGTCATATGGCATTGATCGCGCGCTCAAATAACGGTTTTCGAAACTTAATAATTGATCGGAGTCAAGGCCATTTATTCTTAGAATAAGTGGCTTTTTTGATTCCGGAGAAGGAGGAGTTTATGATCATCAAGAGATTTCGGGAAGAAGAGGCAAAGGAGGTGTCGGATCTGATCCGTACGACGATCCGCATCTCGAATACGAAGGATTATCCCACGGAACTTATGGATCAGCTGATCGAGTATGAGACCCCGGAACGGGTGATCGAACGGGCAGGCTGGACGCATTTTTATGTGGCGCATGACGAGGATAAAATCATCGGCTGCGGTGCCATCGGGCCATACTGGGGAAAAGAGGACGAGAGCAGTCTTTTTACGATCTTCGTGCTGCCTGAGTATCAGGGAAAGGGAGTCGGCCGGAGGATCATCGAGACGCTGGAGACGGATATCTTTTTCCGCCGCGCCAAAAGGATCGAGATACCGGCGTCGATCACGGGCGTGCCTTTCTATCTTCGGATGGGGTACAATTATAAAGACGGGATCACGGAGCCGGATGAGGAGCACCTGATCAGATTGGAGAAAAGAAGATGAGTACGAATGCGAATGCAAATGCAAATACGAAATTGAAAATAGCTTTTGCGCAGATGCTGCCGGGGAAGGACCTGAGCGAGAATCTGGAGATCGGGAAGCGCGCCTGCGTTGAGGCAAAATCCAAAGACGCGGATGTAGTGCTTTTTCCGGAGATGTGGAGCGACGGGTACGCACTGCCGCAGGATGAGGCGGAACTGGCGCGGCTTGCTGTCCCGGCGGACGGTGAGTTCGTGAATGCGTTCCGGGATCTGGCGGCGGAACTTCAGCTGGCGATCGGAATCACTTTCCTTGAGTCGCACGATCCGAAGCCGCTGAACTCGGTCGTGTTTTTCGACCGTTTTGGGCACGAGATTTTGCACTATTCGAAGGTGCACCCCTGTGCTTTTGCCGATGAAAAAGTACTGGACGGGGGCGAGGATTTTTACGTGGCGGATCTTGATTTCGGTCGGGGCTCGGTGAAGTTCGGGTCGATGATCTGTTTTGACCGGGAGTTCCCGGAGAGCGCACGGATCCTGATGCTCAAGGGTGCGGAACTGATCCTGGCGCCGAATGCGTGTCCGATGGAGATCAACCGGTTGTCGGCGCTGCGTACGCGGGCTTATGAGAACATGGTCGCGGTGGCGACATGCAACTACCCGGAAGGGCATCCGGACTGCAATGGGCATTCGACGCTGTTCGATGGTGTGCCGTGGCTGCGCGAGGAACCGGGCGTGCGGGATATGTGTGTGCTGGAGGCGCCTGGCGCGCCAGGCGTGTACGTCGCGGAACTCGATCTCGACAAGCTTCGGACGCACCGGCGCAATGATGTTATGGGCGACAAGTACCGCCGGCCTGAGAAGTACGGGATTTTGGCGGCTGCGCGAGGTGGTGCTTTTTAAGCAGAGCCGGGGCGGCTGCGCGGGGAGAGTGCTTTTCGGGCGGGAGTGACGGTGCCCGGGACGGCATGTGTGGAGTTTCCTCGAAAAATCTCATTTCTCCACACAGCTAGAAGCCGTTTGGCAATTCTTTTCTTGATAAATGTAGTATTAATTGGGATTTCTAAGAATTCTCCATACATCAGGCCTGAAAAACGCCCTGAAATGTGTGGAGAATTTGCATTTTGAAAGAATTCTACTACATGCCCGCTTGAGCTGCCCTCGTCGCTTCACCTCGGATAAGTCGTTTTTCCCGAAAACCCCATATCCGCATGACTTTTTCCCTCGATTTTGAATTCTTTTCTTGACAAAATACGTCGAAATCAAGGTTTTCCCGGTTTCCGCATGAAATCCTGCTCGAAAAGCACTGATTTTTCATGCGTTTTGAAGCAAAATCCCATTTCCGACTTATCCGCGGCTTTCCTCTTTGATCGGACGCGCCCCGATCCCTTATCGCAGCGGATCACTACCCCCTACGGTGCGCGCCACGCTCACGCGTGACCGCAGCCGCCGGCGGATCTGGTTCGGCGCGCCTTTTGCAGCGTGGTATCTGCGCCGGCGGCCGGCTCCGTTCCGCCACTCCGCGCCGTCACGTCGCAGCGCGCCCCCACACGCCGCATTATTGCAACTTGATCGTGATGACAAGGTGGTTTTCGGCGGCCTCGCTGTCAGGCACGCTGGAATCGGAAGTGCGCGACTGGCTGCCCGCGTCGGCCGGCCGTGCGTCGCTTCGCAGCTCGGCATCGATGCTGCCGCCGTTTTCGGAGATCAGGTCGCGGGCGATGGAGAGGCCGAGGCCGGTGGAGTTTCTGCCGTCGTTGACGGTGAAGTATTTATCGAACATTTTGGAGACCAGGACGGGAGTGAGGTCCGGGGCGGGATTGTCGGTGATGATCGTGCCGTCCGCGCGGAGAGTTACCGTAAGCGAACCGGCGGCGTATTTGGAAGCGTTGCTGAAAAGATTATCGAAGATCCGCATGGCGGTTTTTCTGTTGTAGCGGATCACGACCGGGCCGTCGGGAAAGTCCGTCGCCGGCGTAAGACCGCGGGATTCAAATTCCTTGTAGAAGGAGAGAAGGCTGTCTTCGAGAATACGCTTGAGGTCGAGGTCCTCGACGGAGAGCTGGGACTGGTACTGCGGGTCCTGGGATACCGAATACTTGAAGAGTTCTCCGGTCATTTCCCGAAGCTCGTCGGTCCTTTCTTTGATGCGATGAATATACTCCGCCCGCTCCTGCTCGGACACGTCGCCTTCGAGAAGGTTGGCGTACGAGTGGATCGCTGTCAGCGGAGTGCGTATGTCGTGCGAGATCGCGGTGATGTTTTTCCGGAGATTCCTGTCGCCCTGGATCAGTTTCTGCCGCTCCTCATTGAGGTCACTGAGGGAGTGGTCCAGCGACTCGGCCAGTGCCACTGCCTCTTTGTCGGAAGTGGTCAGGCGCATGGAAGCGGAAGTTTCTCCGTCGATCCGATCCCTGACCTGCTCCCTGATCTCCCGCATCGCCCGCTTCAAAAGCACTACCTTATAAAGTAGCAGCAGTGTGGCGAGTGCCAGCAGGGCAGTAACTGTGATCAGGATCGGCATGTGCGATTCGGTTCCTTTCCGGGGAAGGATCCCCGCTTCGGGAGCGATTCCCATTAAGGGAAATCAGGCTCCCTTTGGGGAAATCACTTTCCCTTTTAGGTGATATTTCTTTTCTTTGTAATTATACACCCTGCTGCGAGGAAAACGGCGGTATAGATCGCGGAAAAAACGATATATGTTGTCATGGTTCCGTCGGCCACGAGCTGGTAATAACCGAATTCGGCGGACATGTAATCTAAGGAATATACGTTGGCCTTATAAAGCCCGATCATGAATTTGTGGTAGTTGTCTCCAAGGTAATCCGGGTTGGGAGTATTATAGTCCAGATAGTCGGTCAGCTGTCCGTCGAGGTAAAGGTCACGGCCGAGCGTACTGGAGTCCCAGTACATTGAATCATGGATATCGATCTTCTCATCGCCGATCATGACATAGTGGTCCAATATGATGTCGTGCGCTTCTTCACTGAATGGATCCACGCCTTCGGGCATTTCCCCGGTGAGCATTACACTCTTTTCCATAAAAGGATGACGAAGGTCTTTGCACTCCAGATCATAAATCACATTCGGCACGAAGTAATTAAATGCAACACCCAGGCTGAAGATGAGGATAAACGTCAGAAGCTGGTTCTGCGAAAGGAAGAGGAAGCAGAGCGTGATTGCTGAGGTAAGGATCGAGATACAGGTGACCGCTGCGAGCATAACCAGATAAGACGGCCAGTAGATGATCAGATAGTTTCCGCATATTGCATGTCCGACTATAGCGAACAGCAAAAAGCAGATCGTGAACAAAAGCAGAAACAGGAGACTGATCACAAATGAGGAGAGGTAGACCCGGGTCTTGGAAATGCCTGATATGATGAGATTTCTTATCGTTCCGTCTTTGAAGAGACGTCCGAGAAAAACACACTGGTAGATAAGAAGAATAAATCCGATCACGAGCATGGCTTCTGTCGTGTAGGCATTCACATGACTGCTGTTGGCGAAAGAATCGTCACTATATGGTGTATACTCTTTTTCCAGATTACTCGACATGCCTTGGGCGATGATCAGAGGATCTTCTTCCTCGTACTTAATTTCATATTGTATTTCGTCATTCACTTTGACCACTCTATGGTTTTGAAAGTCCTCTTTGTTCATATAACAAAGACATATGCTGAGGATCGCCATAAAGCCAAGCAGAATATAAAACACATAATCATGGATCATGGTATAGAAAAAAGATTTCAGGCAGCGTGTCATATTATCCCTCCACAAGGTTGATGTAGTAGCCTTCGAGGCTGGTATCGTTCTCGGTGAATTCCAGAAGTTCCGTGCCGCATCTTTCCGCGATCTTCTGCAGTTTGGAAAGCGTGATCTCGTTTTCGATCCGGATCTTTCCACCACCCAGGACAGTGTACCGGATACCCTCGTCGTCCAGTGCTTTTAACATAGGATCGGCATCGCTGAAAGTGGCGGTGTAGGAGTGGCTGGAGCCGAGGAGAATATCCTGCGAGGTGATCTCTTTTATGATCTTTCCTTTATCAATGAATGCATAGTCAGTCGCAATTTTGGAGAGCTCGTCGAGCAGGTGGCTCGAGATGATGATCGTCGTGCCTTTTTCCTGATTGATGCGAAGGAAAACCTCACGCATCTCCACGATGCCCTGGGGGTCGAGTCCGTTGATCGGCTCGTCGAGAAGGAGGACGTCGGGATCGCCGGCCATAGCGATGGCGATGCCCAGACGCTGTCTCATTCCGAACGAAAAGCGCTTGGAGCTTTTTCTTCCGGTGTCGCTGAGCCCGACGAGCTTGAGGAGTTCGGGGATTCTGTCGAATGATGTCAGACCCAGCGTGATGAATTGCGCCTTCAGATTCTGATAGGCGGAAAGATTGCTATAACATGCGGGGGTGTTGATGAGTGCGCCGATACGGATCCTGCCGTATTCGACTTTTCCTGATGTCGGTTCCTGAAGCCCCGTGATGATACGCATGAGAGTCGTCTTACCTGCACCGTTTTTGCCGATCAGGCCGTAGATCGATCCTTTTGGTACATGGAGCGATACATTGTCAAGCACCTTGTGCCTGCCGTAGGATTTACAGATTTGATTAACAGAGATGATAGGTTCCATGTTTTGTCCTCCTATGCTTCGAGGATAAAACAAATCGCCGCGGATTGGTAGTTAAGAAACAGTTAACGCGCACTGCTCTTCGCGAAAAGCACTGTGCGCGTGGGCTTTCCGGGCTTGAATCAGCGCACGTGCGCGCCGCGCCGGATTAGTTCTGCGCGAGCTTAAAGCCGATGCCCCAGACGGCTTCGACTTCAACATTCGAGCCGGCATTTTTGAGTTTTCTTCGAAGGTTACTGAGGTGGACTTTAAGAGAGTCTTCCACAAGATCGGAGGTGTCTTCTCTGGCGAGCTCGATGAGTTCGCTTCGGGAGACCACGCGCTCCTGATTGAGGATCAGGACCTTCATGATCGCGTACTCGGTCGGAGTGAATTTGATGGGATCACTGCCTGCTTTGATGAGATGATCGGATTCTTCCAAAGTAAGATTTCCAATCGTGTGGCGGCTTTCTTTTTTCTTGAAACGAAGTGCGACGTCGATGCGTGCAAGAAGTTCATCATCGTCGAAAGGCTTCGTGATGTAGTCCACGCATCCGCGGGTAAGAAGATCGACTTTGTCGGTGACCTGGGACCGGGCGGAGACGGCGATGACCGGGATGCCTTCACCGACTTTTTTCAGAAGCTCTTCGCCTGTTGTGTCCGGCAGCATGAGATCCATCAGGATCAGATCCGGAGACTCTTTTATGAGTGGTTCAGCGGAAGCACCGTCGGCGGCAGAAGAGACTTCATAGCCGTGCTTCGAGAGAAGTCCGCTCAGGATCTTATTGATATCTATATCATCTTCTATGATCAGGATCTTCGTCATGGATGGATCACTTTCTTTTCGGATATGCGCGTCATTTTTATTGTTCGTATTTATAGGAAAGCAGAACGTCCGAAGCGGAAAAATAAAGCCCGGAGAGCAGTGCTTTGCACTTAGTCTATAAATGTTTTTCAAAAAATGCAACAGATCTGAAACGGGGCTCGTCTTATATGTAAGGAGGTGACAACCTATGAAGAAAAAGATACTGGCAATTTTAGTGATGTGTTCAATCGTTTTGTCGGCAGGTTGCAGAAGTACGGAGAAAGCGGATGCAACGACGGCTAGACGGACTCTGTCGACCACAAGTGCGGCAGCAGATGTGTATTATGAAGAAACAACAGCAGGAATGGAAATGAATCGTTCGCAAGGGAAGAGTAAAGCAGCGAGCGAAGAGGATTATGAGACTTATGAGAGTTACGAATCCTACGAGGACTTCAATACCGAGGAGTACAACACGATCAAGGAGAACGGATTCGTAAAGGTTGCGGATGCGCCTTTGTCGACTTTTGCGGCGGATGTGGATACAGGTTCGTACTGTAATCTCCGGAGAATGATCAATCAGGGATGGGACCTTAACAATGTGGCTTCATCCATCCGTACGGAAGAGATCGTTAACTATTTCGATTATAAAATGGATAATGACAAGGAAGTTTTCAGCACGCAGTATTCGATCGGGGAGTGTCCGTGGAATACGAAGAATAAACTTCTGGTGCTGACGCTTCAGGCAAACAGTGAAATGAATATTCCGAATGAGGGAAACAATTTCGTATATCTGATCGATTCTTCCGGATCGATGTCCAGCCCGGATAAACTGGATCTGGTGAAGGAAAGCTTCAAGCTTCTGGCAGGAACCCTCGGACCGAAGGACCGTGTTTCCATCGTAACCTATTCCGGAAGTTCCGATACGCTTCTTGAGGGATCCAATGATTATCAGGAGATCTGTAAGGTGCTGGATTCCATCGAGCCTTACGGCGGTACGAATGGTTCCGGCGGAATCAAAGCGGCATACGAGTGTGCGCAGAAGAACTTCATTGAGAATGGTAATAACCGTGTGATCATCGCGTCGGACGGCGACATGAATCTGGGTATCACGAGCCAGGGCGGTCTGGTGGATCTGATCAAGGAGAAGAAGGAGTCCGGTGTGTTCCTGACGGTGCTCGGATATGGTTCCGGTAACTACAGTGATGCGAACATGGAGTCCATCGCGGATGCAGGAAACGGAAACTATTTCTATATCGATTCGATCGAAGAAGCAGAGAGAGTGCTTTGCGAGAAACTGAAGCAGACCACGGTGACGGTGGCCAAGGACGTGAAGTTCCAGCTGGAGTTTAACCCGGCAGAAGTTTCTTCCTACAGACAGATCGGATATGAGAACAGACAGATGTCGGCAAGTGATTTTAACGACGATACGAAAGACGGCGGCGAGATCGGCTCCGGCGCGCAGATCACGGTCTGCTACGAGATCGTTCCTGCCGGCGAAGGTACGGACGGTGACGGCCTGAAGTATCAGGACACGAAGCTTTCCGACAAGGCAGATTCCGGCGAACTCTGCACGGTTTCGGTACGCTATAAGGATCCGAAAGCGGACGAGAGCAAACTTCTTGAATACCCGCTGGTGGATAACGGTGTCGGAAGCCTCGAAGACTTTAACTTCGTATGCGGCATTATCGAAGCATCCATGGTGATCCGCGACAGCGAGTACAAAGGAAATGCCACCTATGACACAGCTTATCAGCTGGCCAAGTCCGGTACGGAAAACAACCGCTACAGAGAGGAATTCTGCGAGCTGCTGAAGAAGCTCGGCGCAGACGGCTGATGCGCGAGATGAAATTGTAAGACCCACTTCATGTGTCGAGTGATCGGTTGGGCGCTGTCTCGATGAGAGTTGAGGCAGCGTCCTTTTTGCGCGCGGCTCTGTATACTGCAAGGATTATTCCGGCGAGGCGGAAAATGGTATAATGACAAGGAATCACAGTACGGCTTTACGGAGGGCGAAAATGGTTATTGAGAAGATCGATTTTGACGGCGAGACGATGGGCGATTTCGTCGACAGTGAGTTTAATAAGTACGCGGAGAAGCATGGTGTGGTCTGCAATTATACCGACTTTTGTTTCGTGGCGCACGAAGGGGAGAAGATTGCCGGGATCATCATCGGGCATTCGTATTACCGGGAATTTCACATCACGGATCTTATCGTCAGGGAGGAGTTCCGCGGACAGGATATCGGCACCAGGCTGGTGCGGAGTGTCGAGGAAGAGTGCGCGAAGAAAGGCTTCGAGAATATCAACCTGTCGACCTATGCTTTTCAGGCGCCGGAGTTCTATAAGAAACTCGGCTTTGAAGTGGAGTTCATCCGAAGAAGCACTGACGAACGGCTCAACAAGTATTTCCTGATCAAGCGGCTCGGCTGAGTAAACCGATATGCGCGTCGATATGCACACCGATCTGCGTTTCGATATACGCATATGGCAGAAAAGTATGCTATAATGCAGATAACAATTAATCAGAAGCAAAGGCGTTTCATCCATTTTGATGAAGCGCCTTTTTGTTTTTCGGAAGAAGGCAGAACGGCGATAAATAAGGAGGACACCATGGCAGCATTTGACAGGATCTTAAGTGGCATTCCGGAGATGGATCAGGCATTTGATAATATCCGGCTGGGTGATAATGTGGTCTGGAGAGTGTCGGATCTGAAACAGTTCCGCCTGTTTATGGAGCCGTATATCGAGCAGGCGATCCGGGATAAAAGAAACATCATCTATTTCCGGTTTGCGGAGCATGCGCCTCTTCTGGATGAACGGCCGGAGATCAAGACGGTGACGATCACGCTTTCCCACCGGTTCGAGACTTTCACGGTGGACATCCATAACGTGATCGAAAAAGAAGGGAAAGATGCTTTCTATGTTTTCGACTGCCTGTCGGAACTTCAGACGGCTTGGGCGACGGACCTGATGATGGGAAACTTTTTCCGTGTGACATGCCCGTTCCTCTTCATACTGGATACGGTTGCGTTCTTTCCCATTATCCGCGGAAAGCACTCTGTCGAAGCGATCAATAAAATACTGAATACGACGCAGCTCTTCATCGATGTGTATGAGGACGAAAGAAATGTTTATGTGCGGCCGGAGAAAGTCTGGAACAGAAACTCCGAGACGATGTTCCTGCCCCACACTTATGATCCGGAAACCGGTTCTTTCCGGCCGATCCTGGACGGGGTGCAGTCCAGCCGTTTCTATCAGACACTGGGGCGTGCACAGCGGTCCTCTTCCGAGCAGTTTACGGATTCCTGGGACAGGTTTTTCGACCGTGCCAGGATCCTGCATGAGAGTGCAGCAGACATTGCCGAAGACTGCAGCCGGATGTGCAACATCATGATGACGCGGGATGAGAAGATGCGTGAGATGGTGAAGCGGAATTTTACGCCGGATGACTATTTCGATGTTAGAGATCACATGGTCGGTACCGGCATGATCGGCGGTAAAGCCTGCGGAATGCTTCTGGCAAGAGCGATCATCCGCAACCGTGAACCCGATATTGCAGATTGCCTGGAACCGCACGACTCGTTTTATGTCGGATCGGATCTCTACTATACCTACATTGTGGATAACGATCTCTGGGATCTACGTATCCGGCAGAGGACCGAGGAAGGTTATTTCACGCTGGCTGGAGAATTCGCGGAGAAGATCATGGACGGAAACTTCTCATCCGGCATGCAGGAGAGATTTCTCCGAATCATCGAATACTATGGACAGGATCCGTATATCATAAGATCCAGCAGTATCCTCGAAGACGGATTCGGCAATGCTTTTGCAGGAAAATATGAATCTGTATTCTGCGTAAACCGGGGAACGGTGGAGGAACGTCTCGCGGAGTTTGAAAAAGCGATCAAGACTGTGTACTCAAGTTCCATGAGCCTGTCGGCCCTTGACTACAGAAAAAGAAGAGGCCTGGATAAAAGAGATGAACAGATGGCACTTCTGATCCAGCGTGTGTCCGGATCTTATTACGGTTCATACTACATGCCCTGTGCGGCCGGAGTCGGATATTCCTACAGCCCGTATCGGATCATGAAAGATATCGATCCTTCTGCCGGTATGCTCCGCCTGGTCATGGGTCTGGGTACATCTGCCGTGGACAGGACGGAAGGATCGTCAATCTGGATGCGCCGGAAAAAACATCCTATTCCTCTTCAGCGGACAAACACAAATTCTCCCAGGGAAAAGCCGAGGTCATCAACATGACATCGCACAGCATGGAGAAACTTCCGTATGACAAACTGGCACCGGATATTCCGATGTTCCTTGAGCGGATCCTTCTGGAACACGATAGCGAAGCGGAGAGAAGACTCCGGGAGATCGGCATGAACCGGGAGGTCAAGTTCATCTCCTGCCGGGGACTTGTCGAGAATAAGAAACTCATGGAGCAGATGAAGCGGATGCTCCGCTGTATCCAGGATGAATACGATTACCCGGTGGATACGGAATTCACGATCAATCTTTCTTCGAACGGGGAATATTCCGTCGACCTTTTACAGTGCCGTCCGCTTCAGGTACAGAAAACGTCCGGCGGAACGGTGATACCGGAAGGGATCCCGGAGGAAGAGATCTTCCTGGAAAGCAGGGGTGCTTCCATGGGTATGTCCAAGACGAACCAGTTGGACACCATCGTGTATGTCGATCCGGTAAAATATTATGAGATGCCCTATAAGGACAAGCCCGAAGTCGCGCGTCTGATCGGCAAACTGAACTGGCATTTCCGTGATCAGAACAAGCACATGATGCTGATCGTTCCGGGCCGTGTCGGCACCTCTTCTCCGGAGCTGGGCGTGCCCACCGCATTCTCGGACATCAGTGCTTTTGAAGTCGTATGCGAACTCGAGGAGAGCCGCGCGGGATATAATCCCGAGCTGTCGTACGGAAGCCACATCTTCCAGGATCTGGTCGAGGCGGAGATCCTGTACACCGCGGTGTTCCAGGGAAGTAAGACGCTGCATTTCCATCCTGAAAAGCTCTTGGGCGCGGAGGATATCATCGGGAGTTTTACCGAGTCGGAAGCACTCCGTGATATCGTTCATGTTTTCCTTGTGGGGAGCGATCGTTGCCGGATCTATAACGATGTGGCGCAGGAGCATCTTCTGATCACGCTGGCGCATGCGTGAAAGATCTTCTTCTTTATACTAGCCGTATCCTTCCTGCCGTCAGGCGAGTGCTATAATGTTCGAATAAGGATACTCAAAGGGGAGATACTATGGCAGAAGAAAGGGATGTGAAGCAGGAACCGGACCGAAATGACGGCAAAGCCGGTGCGGCGGAAAAGAAGAAAAAGGACGGTTCACTCCGTGATCTGTTCTATGCACTGAAGATGGTGTGGCGGTCGGACAAACTGCTTCTTATATTCACGCTTTTTAAGAACTCGATCGAGCAGATCTTCTATGTATTCTTCTTCGTGTATCTCACGAAATATATCTTTAACTGTATCGAGAGAAATATCGAGTACAGTAAGCTTTTCTGGTTTCTGATCTTTGCCTGTCTGGGGCATGTATGTGTTCACTTTATATGCGGATGGTACGAGACCTACCGCAAGATCAAGACACCGGAAGTCTACCGGTATATTTTCCATAGGGTGATGGATATCTCGGATCATCTCCAGCTGTCCGATTATGAATCGCCGGAGTTTTATGACCGGTATGCCCGGGCACTGGACCGGTGCGCGGAACAGTCGATGGATCTGGCGATCAAGACAGGTGTGTATATCGGAAACGTTGGCGCCACGATCATGTCCCTGGTCATTGTGGTGACAGTGGATCCGGTGCTTCTGATCTTCATGGTCATCCCGATGGTGGTAAGTCTTTATTACGGAAAGAAAAACGGGAAATGCAACTACGACAGGGAGAAGGCCATTACGCGCGACAAGCGTACGGCAGACTATGTCAAGCGCATTTACTATGAGAAAAAATACGCATCCGAGATCCGTCTTTTCGATATCAACTCGATCATGCTGGAGAAGCAGGAAGCGGCCGTCGAGAGGATGGGGGAAGTTTCACTGAAGTATCGGATGAAGTCCGCTTTCTACTCGTTCCTCATGAAAGGAAGCTACTCTGTTCTGGCCGGTATCGCGGCGTACATCTATGTTGCCTTCCGCATCAAGCATGGCGGTGTGTCGGACATTTCCAGTTACGTCGCCATGATCACGGCGATGGCGTTCTCGACCGACCAGCTTAAGCACGGTGTCGAGAACCGGATCTGGCTGAATAACGAATCGAGGCTTTTCAGAAATCTTCGGGAATTCCTTGAAGCAGAACGCGTGCCGGAGGAGACGAAACCCGATATCGGCGAGATCCGGAGCATCGAACTCTCGAATGTTTCGTTTACCTATCCGGGTGCGAAAACAAGCACGATCCATGACGTTTCCTTTCGCTGGGAAAAGGGCGAAAAACTTGCCATCGTCGGCTATAACGGCGCAGGAAAAACCACATTGATCAAGCTGATCATGGGACTTTATCCCGTGACAGGCGGCAAGATCCTCGTCAACGGGACCGACATCAACGACATCGACAAAAGCGCTTTTCGCAAAAGATTCGGCACCGTGTTCCAGGATCTTCAGGTCTTTGCGATGCCGCTGGTCGAAAACGTATTGATGCGAAGACCGGAAGGGCAGGCGGATTACGATCAGGCGACGGAGGCGCTGACCAATGCGCAGTTTGATGTGAAGCATCCGGGCCTGATCCACGGGCTCGATACGATCATCAGCCGCGAGTTCGATGAAGAGGGATTCATCCCGTCGGGCGGGCAGGCGCAGAAGATCGCGATCGCGAGAGTGTTCGCGCAGCAGCCGGATATGGTCATCCTCGATGAGCCGTCGTCGGCGCTGGATCCGCTTGCGGAATATAACATGTACAACAATATGATGCGCCTTTCGAAAGGCCGCGGGGTCGTCTTTATTTCCCACCGTCTTTCCTCGGCGAGGATGGCGGACAAGATCTACATGATGAAGGACGGCCGGGTGGTCGAGCACGGCACGCATGAGGAACTGATGGAGCAGAAGCAGAACTACTATGAGATGTTCATGCTTCAGGCCGAGAATTATCAGGACAGTCTTCCGGAAGAAATGCTCCGGGGAGCGGAGGCTTTTTATGAGTAAGAAAAACGATAATAAAATGAAAAGCACTGTTCCTGTTACGGAGAAAAATGCAGGGGCGGGGAAGCGCGCTTCCGCGGCCGGTGGAAGAACGAGAAAGCAAAGAAACCTGGAGCGCAAAGACAAGGAGAAGGCAGAGAAGATCACGATCCGCCGGATGCTTGGGAATGTCTCGTACCTTCTGAAGTACGCGGGCAAATACGACAAGCCCCTGATCGTCCGGATCATGATCCTCAATATCCTTCTTCTTTCGGGTATGGCGGTCAACGATACGTTTATCCTGAAGATGATCATCAACCGCCTCACAGGAAAGAGTGAGTTCCATGAGATCATGGTGCTCCTTCTGATCTCTCTGGTGCTGGTGGTGTTCTTGGAATGGATCCATCAGCTGATGAACGAGTGGGCGAAGGCGAAGCTGATCCCGCTGTCCGGACGTGTGCAGAGGGAACTTGCGGAGAAGAACAGCCTGAAGGATCTGATCTTCTACGATGATCCGGAGAACTTCGATAACTACATGATGGTGTCCCAGCATGCGGATAGCCTGATCGAAAATACGGTGCTGGTGGTCAGTAAGATCATCGGCGGCGCCGTGGCGCTCTTCGTTGCTGCGGCCATGATCATGACCATCAGTCCGGTCCTGGCGATCTTCCCGGTTGCGGGATTCATCGTCAACCTGCTGACGAGATTTAAGATCGAGAAGATCAACTATACCTGGTGGCTGCAGTTCTGTAAGAAGATCCGAAAAGCGGACTACAGCAAGCGTGTCTTCTACCAGCCGGAGTTTGCCAAGGAGTGCAAGCTGACGGATGTCCGGGAGCCCCTTAGAAAGCAGTTCGATGAGGCGCTCGATGAGGCTGCGGAAGAGGGACGGATCTACGGTCCGCCGCTGACATGGGTCTCGCTGGTGAACTGGATCTCCGTTTTCACGATCTTCTCGTTCTTCGCGATCCCGGCTTACCTCGGATACCTCGCGCTGGTCGTCAAATCCATCGCGCTCGGTGAAGTGGCCTCGGCGAACAATGCGGCGAATTACGTAAGAAGAAACCTCAACGAGATCAACTACTGCCTCGTTGATATCCAGGAGATCGGTCTTTACGGCGAGAAGCTCATTAAGCTCCTCGAGTATGAGCCGAATATCGAAGTGGCTGACGGCCTGACTCCGTCAAAAGGATCGGAGCCGCTGGTGCTCTCCCATGTGTCTTTCCGTTATCCGAATACGGAAAAAGACACGCTGTCGGATATTTCAATTGAGATCAAGCCTGGTGAGAAGATCGCGATCGTCGGTGAGAACGGCGCGGGCAAGACCACCTTCGTGAAACTTCTGATGCGGCTCTACGATGTGTCGGACGGAAGCATCTCTTATGGCGGGCACGATATCCGTGAATATAACACGAGGGAATACCGAAAGAAGATCAGTGCGGTCTTCCAGGATTACAATATCTATGCGGCTACCATCGCGGAGAATGTGCTCCTGCGGAAGGTTAAAGACGGCGACGAGGCGGATGTGGTGGAAGCCTTGCGAAAGGCTGATTTCGGAAAGAAACTCGACTCCCTTTCTGACGGTATTAAGACACCGCTGACCAGAGAGTTTGATGATTCCGGTGTGAACCTTTCCGGCGGTGAAGGTCAGAAACTTGCGATCTCCCGTGTCTTCCTCCGAAACGAGGACCGTGCGGTATCGATCCTTGATGAGCCGTCTTCGGCGCTGGACCCGGTATCGGAGTATAAGCTGAACAAGAACCTGATCGAGAATGCCAAGAACGACACGATCATCTTTATCTCGCACCGTCTTTCGACGACCCGTATGGCCGACCGGATCTATCTTTTCGAGCATGGCACGATCAAGGAACAGGGGACCCATGAGGAACTGATGGCCCTTGGCGGACTTTACCGGGAAATGTTTGACCGCCAAGCGCAGAACTATATCGTGTAACCGTTTTCAGAAGGTCTGCCGTCTGGTAAAATAGCATTACAGAATGACGGACGGCGCGAGAGACACTTGAAGGAGAACGGATATGGAAGCATCAGGCAGAAGAATTTTCGGAATGATACTGAACATACTGATCGTGATCCTGGTGGGTATCGGTTTCTACATGACGTTCACCTATAGAAGCGCCTGGATGGAATTTCAGATGCGGGGCATCATGTGCCTTCGGTATTTCACGGTACAGTCGAATCTCTTTGCCGGGATCGTCGCGGCCATCGCGATCTTTTATCAGGGGCGGGCCACGAAGGTCCTGAAACTCATGTCCGCCACGGCAACCGGACTTACGTTCTCGGTGGTAGTGCTTTTCCTCGGGCCGGTGTACGGATACGGGCGGATGTACCGGAATGCGAACCTGTTTTTCCACCTGATCGTGCCGCTTCTGGCGATGCTGGATTATGTGATCCTTCCGGATGCGCCAAGAAAACTGAAATGGAAGGTGGCGTCGGCGCTGCTGACGGTCATTTACGGCACAGGGTACATCGTGAATATCCTCATTAACGGAACGGGTGGAAGATACCCGAATAATAACGATTTCTATTTTTTCCTTCGATGGGGATGGGGAACGGCGTTCCTGATCTTTGCGGTCATCGTGCTTCTTTCTTTCGGCATCGCCTGCCTTCTTTCAGGGCTGAACCGCCTCGCGGCGCCGCGGGAAGGACGGGGAAAAGAGGAGACTACGGGCGTTTAGCGGTACGGAAACATTAACTTAACAAGCCGTTTTCTGTTTGGATGTTTATTATATTATATTCGTGGTATAATAATCTTTACATTGGCGTGCATCTGGAAAAAGGATAATGATTAGAATAGGTTTTTCTCCGGCCCGACACACCGAAAACACAAACCGGGAGGCATTAAATGACACTAGAATCACTGTACAAGGGCGTAAATCTTCAGGACTACTATTTAGGAAAGGTCACGCAGGTTTACCGAAGCAATAGTATCGCTCAGATCGACAATCCTGAGGCGATGGGAAATCGGAGCAAGTTCAGCAAATCTTTTCTTCCGAACACGATCAATTATTTCGTTATCGTTGATTCGACAGTAGGTTTGTTCCTGGGTGAGGTTTTCGAAAACAAGTCTTCCGGAAAGGATCTTTACGAGAAGCCGTCCGGTGACGCTAAGGCTCCCGCGGCGGAAGGAAAGCGTGGTTTCCATGAGATCTGTATCGATACGATCGCGGTCATGACTCCCGAATCCAAGAAGTTTGAACTGGCCGGTTTTAAGACACTGGGTATTACCGATAAGGTTTATCTTGCACCGGATAAAGTATATGAACTGTACATGCAGTCCCTGGAATTCTCCCAGGAAGATGAGACCCCGCTTCCGGCGTTCGGTTCTTATATCAGCAGACTGAGTGCAAATGTTTCGCTCAAGCCGAGCACACTCTTCAACCGTCACGTCATGTGCATCGGTGCCACAAACAGTGGTAAGTCCACCACGGCGCTGTCGATCCTCGAGAAACTCATCTCCACGAAGAGAAAGGCCCTGATCATCGACCCGACCGGTGAGTACAGAGATGCGTTTACCACAGACGAGATCACGAAGCTGACGCTGGGTGTGGATACGACCATTTCCCCCGGTAAGCTCACGATGGATCAGTGGGAGAAGCTCTTCGAAACAGAGAACAGCAGCCAGGGTGCAGTGCTTTCGCAGGCGATCACATCCCTCCGCTTCATGAAGAAGATCGGTGAGGATTCCTACTACTTCAAGATCGGTGCGAACATCGACGAAGTTCAGGAGAACCTGGCTTCCGTTTCCAAGGATGATACCGAGTTCAATATCGCGCTCCTGCCGGAGCAGATCCAGGCGGAGTCCGTCTGTGAGCCGGATAGAGACAACGACTACAACTTCAGATACCGTTACGATATCCAGAAGGCCAACTCGAATGCTTCCCTGATCCAGAAGATGCAGTATCAGATGACGAATACACGATTCCTGACATTCTTCTCGGATGACCCGAGCATGTATAACCTGCTCGACGTGATCGAGGATTTCGTACATCTTCCGCAGGCGAGCCTTTATATCGATACTTCTTCTCTCGGTTCGGCAGAAGGTATCGGCGGCATGGTCATCGACCTCGTAAGTAACTTCATTATGGGACAGGAAGATATCTGCCCGTTCGTATTCTATATCGATGAGGTACACAGATACGCGAAGTCCAGATATTCCGATACAGAGTTCCACGGTGGTCTGACCCTGATCGCAAGAGAAGGACGTAGAAAGGGTGTATTCCTCTATCTGACGACCCAGAACCCGAAGGATGTTTCGCCGGTGCTCTTTGGTCAGATCGGTACACTCCTGATCCACAGACTTATGCTGAACGACGAGATCCGTGCGGTAGAAGCGCACCTTGACGATTATGCGATCAAGCACGTCCGGAAACTGAATCAGGGCGAAATGATCCTGTCGAGTGTAAACCTTCTTCACAACATGTTTGTCCATGTTAAGAAGAGTGACAGAGTACAGCACAACGATACACCGAACCTGTAAGATCCGGATCGGAACAGAAGAAAAAAGATCATCAGAAAGAGGCTGCAGCAATACAGCCTCTTTCCTTTCGGAGGAAAATGAAAATGGCTGGAAAATATGTTGTTGTCGTGCCTTATGACGAGGCTTGGAAAAAGGATTTTACGGATATCACGGCGGATATCCGGGAGGTGCTGGGCGATCTGGCATTACGGATCGAGCACGTCGGAAGCACGTCCGTGCCGGGGCTTTCCGCGAAGCCGGTCATTGACATCGATATCGTGATCAAGGACCTTTCCGTATTCGATGATGTCGTGGCTGCGCTTAAGACGATCGGCTATCACCATGAAGGCAATCTGGGCATTGCCGGGCGCGAAGCTTTTAAATACGATGGGAAAGAGCATCTCCGCAAACATCACCTGTATGTATGTACCGAGGATTCTCCGGAGCTGAAAAGACATACTGCTTTCCGCGACTATCTGCTTTCCCACCCGGAGGCGGTGCGTGAGTACAGCCGGGTCAAGGAAGAAGGGGCCGAACTCTACCCGAACGATATCGATCAGTATATCCGGCACAAGACGCCGTTTATTGAGTCGGTCTATCGGGAGATCGGTGTATAATGGGATCAAAAGGCTGCGAAGGCCTTTCTGAAGCGGCAGGAACAGACAGGACATCAGGGTACAGACGAGACATCAAAGGAGAGACATCAATGAAAAAGCAGGTTTTTAATCCGTATCTTCCAAGTTATGAATACATCCCGGACGGAGAGCCGAGAGTCTTTGACGGACGGCTTTATATCTATGGCAGCCACGACCGTTTCAACGGCGAGGTGTACTGCGCGAACGACTATGTCTGCTGGTCGGCGCCGGAGGACGATCTTTCGGACTGGCGGTACGAGGGTGCGATCTATAAGAAGACACAGGATCCGCGTAATCCGGACGGATCACATGCGCTGTGGGCGCCGGATGTGTGCCGCGGAAATGACGGGAAATACTACCTTTATTACTGTCTCGATTTTCTTAAGGAGATAGGTGTGGCCGTGGCGGATAACCCGGTCGGACCTTTTGAATTTCTTGACTTTGTACGTTACCCAAACGGGGACATTCTGGGTTCGCGTCCGAATGAGATCCGCCAGTTCGATCCGGGTATCTTTATCGATGACGATAAGAGGATCTATTTGTTTTCCGGAAACAGTCCGCGTTATAAGCAGACCCCGGTGGATAAGGACAGCCTGAAAATGGAACTTGAACAGGACATGATCACCGTAAAGAGCGGACCTTTCCATAACCTGCCGATCATCAACGATGCGGACGACACAGAGTATGAAGCGCATCCTTTCTTCGAGGCCAGTTCGGTCAGAAAGATCAACGGAAAATACTACTTTATCTATTCTTCGTGCTGGATGCACGAACTCTGCTGGGCGGTGGCGGACTCCCCGCTCGGTGACTACCATTTCGGAGGGGTACTGGTCTCCAATGCGGACATCGGTGTCAACGGGAATACCGAGGCGATGAATTACCGCGGCAATACCCACGGCAGCGTTGCTTTTGTGGGCGGCAAATGGTATGTGTTCTATCACCGCCAGACGAACCGGCATTTCTTCTCACGCCAGGCCTGCGCCGAGGAGATCTTCTTTGACGGAGAGGCGTTCCACCAGGCGGAGATCACGTCTTGCGGATTAAACGGCGGACCGCTGCGCGACGAGGGCAGCTATGAGGCCCGGATCGCCTGCCATCTTTTCAGCAGGAACGGCACGACAGAGAGCCTTGCCGAGCAGCAGGACGGGAATCATCCGGCTTTCACCCAGGAGGGAGAAGACCGGGAATGCGATCCGAACCAGTACATCAGCAACATGGTGGATGGTGCCACTGCCGGATACCGTTATTTCGAGTTTTCGACGGCACGCAAAATCTCTATAGAAGTACGCGGCACAGCCGACGGCGAATTTGTCGTACGCGATGGCCGGGGAGGCGAGGTCGTGGCGCGCGTGCGCGTACAGCCTTCTGAGGAATGGACCGTTTATTCCGCGCCGCTTTCGATCAGTAGCGGCAAACACGCACTGTATTTCACCTTCGAGGGCACCGGTGCGGCGGACTTCAACTCGTTCCGGTTTGATTCATAAGAAAGGAGCAAGCATCGTGACGATCTGGTACCACCTGCCGGGGCTATTCGAGTTCTATGAACTGTATAAGGTGTTCCTGCCTTTGTGGCGCGAGCATCGGGAGTATTTCTATGACTGGTGCGGGATCGGGTCGATCTATGGCGCGCCAGCTGACTGCCTCTGGGGAGGCGGACGCGTCGGCTTCGGGGAGGCAGAGCCGGAAGAGGTGGCGGCGCTGATGAGAGAGTATGGGATCTCTTCGCGGCTTACATTCAGTAATTCTTTGCTTGAGCCCCGCCACCTGTCCGATAAAAGATGCAATTCGCTCTGCCGGCTTTTTGAGAAGAACGGTACAGCGGAAAACGGGATCATCATCTGTTCGGACCTGCTTATGGATCACATCAGGAAGAATTATCCGGGTTTTTATTTCGTCTCTTCGACGACGAAGGTCATTACTGATTTTTCGGAGTTTGTCACCGAACTGGACCGGGAAGATTTCCGTTTTGTGGTGCCGGATTTCCGGCTGAATAAGGAGTTAACATTGTTACAAAGCCTGAGATCCGGGGAAAAACAGAAGGTCGAGTTTTTATGTAACGAGTGCTGCCGTTTCGACTGTCCGGAGCGGAAGAATTGCTATGAAAATGTCAGCCGGAAGAGTCTCGGGGAGGAGTGCGGGGACCATATCTGTGTTTCTCCGGATGCCGCGAAGGGCTATCGTTTTTCAGAGGCGATGAAAAACCCGGGGTTCATCGGGACCGAAGATATTTTGAGCGTTTATGCTCCGGCGGGATTTTCACATTTTAAGATCGAGGGACGAAGCCTCGGAAGTGCAATCGTGCTGGAATTTCTTCTTTACTATATGACGAAACCGGAGTACCAGCTGAAGGTTAGAGAAGAGATCTATCTGGACAGCTCGCTGGATCTCTTTTAAACGGCACTTATCATGACGAAAAAGTTATTTATCGGACCGGTAGAATCAGCCGGTCCTTCTGTTATAATATGCAGGTAAGCACGAGAGTGCTTTCGAAAAAGAAAAGGAATAAGCGGAGAAATCGGATATGAGAAAGACAGCATCGGCCATTCTGGCTTTTGTTTTATTGTTTGCGTTTGCTTTTTCAGGATGCAAGAAAGATGCGGATAAGAAGAAGGGAATCGAAGGAACTTGGATCCTTACGGAAGAGTACGAGCAGGACGGAAATCTGATCTCGAGTGAACAGCTTTCTGCCATGGGGCTTTCGGAGAAATATGAGATCGAGGGGACCAAGGTGGTCTATACCTGTGAAACCCCTTTGTCGAAAACCCCGGTCGTGATCGAGTTTGTTCTGGAGGATCTCGGGAATAACAAGTATAACTTTAATCTTTCGAGCGGTCTGACTTTCGCGTCACCGGAACTGGACGGAGATACGATGACCTATGAGCTGGCTTCGGAAGGTGATTCGATCAAGATGGTTTTCAAAAGACAGTGACAGAAAAAAAGAATAAGAAGTGAAGTATTGATCCGGGTACACTTCCCGGATAAAGACCGGGGGGAAACTTGCGGAGGTAGCCTATGGGTCTGGATGTAACGATCAAAAACAAGCAGCTTTTCAAGAAACCGTTAAAGCCCGATGATCTGAGAATGGGAAAATATAAGATCGGCGCTGTCGATGAGTACGGGCGGATCAGCAGTAAGTTTAAGCCGGGAGGAGATCTTGCAGTCTACGATCCGGATCGGATCGGGCGCGGGATCATGGTTTCGGGCTGGTCCGATAACGTGAAAAACTCGATCGATCTTCGGGTGAATTACCTCTGCACAAAATACGATATGGAGATGTTTTATGCGATCATCAGAAACATCATGCATGTGTGGAAGGCGAAGACTTTCGAGCAGGACGGATGCGAATATTCTGAGGCGCAGATCGACGAGCAGTGTCAGGAACAGAAGAGATCCTCAATGAGTTTTCTTTCTTCGATCGACCGTATGACGGGCGAGAAGAAAAGTGATTTTGTCACGATATCCGGCGCGATCTTTCCGCTCGATCTCGATGTTCAGATTCTGAAGAAGTTCGGTACCGAGGGCGACGAGGAAGGATACGCGAAGTATCTTCATGAACTTCAGAGCAAGGATCTTTACTACGCGGTCCCGCTGATATATAAGAACAAACACGAGCCGACTTTCTTCGGGAATTTCGCGATCACTTCGGATACCCCGTCGATCGTTCCTCTTGTTCCAAAAGCACCGCCGATGTTCAAAGATTCGGAGACGGGAAAGGGCGTGGAGTGTGCTTTTTACGTGGTATCGTTCTTCTCTTATGCGCAGAAGAAAGTCGTCGGAAGAATGTCTTACGATGATTTTAAACGGCTGGCGGAGCTGGAAAACTGCGAGATGTTCGATAAGACGCATGTGATCCTTCCGGGGATCTCCGAGAAAGCCATGGAAGAAATGATGGCGTCGGAACATGAGGATCCGCTGAAAGAGTAAGCGGCGGAAGAGAACAGGACGGGAAATAGTGTCCTGTCAGGAGAAGAATAAGAATGGGAAAAATAAGAAAAATAGTGATCGCGGTGGTGTCGGTCCTGGCGGCCGGCGCGACAGGAATCGCGGTCTATAACCATATAAAAGCATCAAAGACGGACAGGCCTGCGAGTCTGAAAACAGCGCTGGTCGATACGGTCCCGAATGTGGGAGACAAATTACATCTGACTGATGATAAGGGTGAGTGGATCGACTTGAAAGATTCGATGTACGTGCGGTTCTTCCGGCCGGAAGAGGTGGGAGAAACAGTATCGATCGTGATCTCGACCGACGAGGATTTTGATATTGATTCGAATTACGATTATCCCTTCTATGCCGAAGTGATCGAGACAGGTGCAGATGTGCCGGAGAAGGTGGCGCAGGGGAGCAGAGACTATTACACGAGGCTTCTCGTTGTACTGAAGGACTGGATAGATAACGGTATTCCGGAAACGGTGGAAGAACCGAAGAACGTGTACGCGTTGTATGACGAATTCAGCGGGTATGTTACGGATGAGGGGTACGCCGTTGATAAGGCCAGTGTCCGGCCGTATATGATCCATCTCACAAAGAGTGTGCCGAATTACAGGCTGATCGGGTTCATTGCCGGTGCGGCAGCAACAGTTCTGATCGTTGTGCTGATCTACGCGGTCCTGGGGATCTGGGTGAGCGGCAAGAAGCTTGCGCTCGGAAGTCTTGCCGTGGTCGTGCTCGGGGTGGTCATCCTGGCCATCGTACTCCGGGAAGAGATTACCACGATGCGCTCGATCCACGAGTATGCGCCGGGAATGTATGCGGTGCATGTGACCAACGATTATAAGCTTGATGAGATGCTGGCTGCGAATATACGAAGCGAAGATGAGATCCTCGATGTTGCAAGCGAGAAACTGCTTTTCGGCGTACCGATGAGCGTGGAACTTCCTAACTTCGGGTGCAGTTCTTTTGCCGCGGTAACAAAGGAGGGGACGCATCTTTTCGGAAGAAACTACGACTATCCGGATACGGAGGGTATGCTGATCTATTCTGACAAAAACGGCCCCTATACTTCGATCGCGATGTGTGACCTGGGCTGGGTCAACATGGCCGGGGGAACGAAGACGTTTGCTCCGGATTCTCTTATCGGAAGGTTTGTGCTCCGGGGCGTGTGCCCGCATATCAGTGTGGATGGCATGAACGATCAGGGACTGGGTGTGTCGGTCCTGTCCCTGGAGACACCCGAGTTTCATCAGAATACCGGACGTCCGGCAACTCTTATTCCGATCGCGATCCGGGGCATCCTCGATACCTGCGCGAATACGGACGAGGCGGTGGCTTTTCTTTCGTCTTACGACATGCACGCCATGGTGGGGATGGGATTCCATCTTTTCATTACGGATAAGACGGGGCACAGTGTGGTGGCCGAGTGGATCGATGATGAACTGGTGGTCACCGAGACGAACGCCGTGACGAATTACGAGCTCGCGACGCATGAAAAGGACGACGATAGACGATATAAGAAGATGAAGGATACACTTGCCGGGACAAATGGTGTTTTGTCTTTGGAAGAGGCGATGGATCTTCTTCTTGCCGTGTCGCAGAACGGTGATAATACGCAGACCGAGTGGTCCTGTGTGTACGATCTCGATCACTTCGTTCTGTATATCTATAATGACATGAACCGGGCAGAGTACTACACCATCACGCCCGAGTCATTTAAATGAGAAACTGCTTTTAAGGAGATGACATAATGAAACGGATCTGTGCAATACTTCTTGCATTCTGTATGCTGCCGGCTGCCCTTGCGGGGTGCGGCGCGAAAGGAGAAACAGCGGCGGAGTCTTCTTCCGTCGCGCCGGTGGAGGGAACTACAGCTGAAGAGTCAAAAGCACCATCTTCGGAACCGGTGACGGCATCCGAATCCGAAACGGCAGAAAGTGATACAACCGAAACTTCCGAAGAAACGACATCTGAGACGGAGGTACTCGCGCCGGAGGAACAGGCGGCGGAAACTGAAGCGCTGGAGCTTGCAGAGAAGCACGGACTGACGAAAGAGGACCTGAAAGGGAAGTACACACTCTTTCTGAAGTTTGCGGAAACGGTGGAGGCAAATGCGGATCTGGAAGGATATCGCGAGTTTGTTTACCGGATCTTTCCGGTTGTCACCGATGCGGAGAAATACGCCGGCGATCATATCAATGAGGGATCTTTTCTCAAAAAACTATCGTTTCTGGGGATCTCGAGTCAGAAGTTAAATGAAAAACTGGGAGGGCAGTTTATGCAGCTCGGGAATTGTATCCGCCTGAACGAGGATAGAATGCAAAATATCCCGGACACCATGCCGTATATTCTTTTTCACGAACTTATGCATTTCGTCGATCGTTCCATGGTGGAGACGATAGGTACCGGTGCTTACCGGCTGGACGGAAAGGTCATCAACATGGAAGAACTTTCCAAAGAACAGCGCGAAGGTGCAGTGCTTTGCCCGACGACGGATTTTATCACCGAAGGTGGCGCAGAGTTTTTCGCGGACAAGTATTTCCGCGGTGCACCGATGGACTATCCGATGGGGGTTACAGTCATGAGTGCGCTGGAGTATATCATGGGTGAGGCATATGTTTACGATCTGTTCTTCCGTTGGGATACGGACGCGGCGTTTGAAGATCTTCTGGCCGAGGCCGGATATTCCCACGAAAAATGCGAAGCGGTATGTAAGACGCTGAACCGGAGCACGTATTCGGATCGCGACCAGTCGGAATTTGAACCTGTATCGATCATAGATATGCTGATCGATCTGTACGAATGTAAACTTGGCGACGGGTGGAAGACGGATGAAGGCTTCCTCTTTCTGCTGAAAAATGTCGACTATTATGGCGGCGAATATGTTGCTCCATCCGTGCGTTCCGAGTCACAGACACTGTTTGCCGGGACAAAAGAATGGCACAGTGCTTTTGTAGAAGAAATGACGAAGGATATTCCGGAAAAACCGGTGCCTGCACGAGATGCGGCGCCGTATATGAAGGACGGTAAGATCCGGATGGGATGTTCGGCTGATATGACTGACCCTGTGACCGGAGAAGCTTTCTTCGGAACAATTTCCTGGGAGATGGACCTGAAGACAGGAACCCGCGGGGCATACTACGTCACGGATTACCGGGGCGCGGCGGAAAAGTATTTTAAGTAAGAAACATGAGGGCGCAGAGGCCACGAGGTGACCCCTGCGCCGGGATACGTGAGATTAGATCATTTGTCCCAACCGTACACACGGCCGTCCTGATCTACCTGTTTCAGGAAACGGTCGGCTTCAAAACTTAATTCCTCGACGAGGTCGGTGTCGATATTGTGCCCGCAGTTGGAGTACAGGATCATCTTGCAGTGTGGAAGCTCGCGTGCAGCGCGGAGCATGAGATCGGGCGTGCTGATGGGATCGTCGATGCCGCCGAGGATCAGGGTCGGCGTTTCAATGGTGTGCAGCATCTCACAGAGTTTCTCTTCCGTCTTGAATTTAAGGAGCGGACGACCGTAGTCGATGGCTTTCTCGCGCGGATCCGGTTCGGGATTCATGGCGATGTGGCCATTACGGAAAGCGCGGCGCTTCTCGCGGCGGAGGTCGTTATCGATCGGCGGATCCATCGGAGGTGGTTCCTTGATGATGCCTGAGAGCACCATCTGGCGCATGGACATGGCACCCTCCGCAATACTGTGCGGACCAGGAACGCAGGCGACGAAGCCTTTCACACGGGAAGGCGCGAGAAGCATCAGGTGCCAGCCTACACCGGCGCCGTGCGACGCACCCATATAGAAGAATTTATCAATGTGCAGTTTGTCGGCAACTTTCACCACATCGCCTGCGAAGACATCATACCAGCGGTCGCCGTAGTCCTCTTCCACATAGGAGGAAGGGAAGAAACCACGCAAAGTGATGCAGATCACGTGGTAGCCCATGGACGCCAGTTTCTGCTGCATGCCGAAGGGGAAGAATCCGACCTGGGCAGAGAGGATATAGTTGTCGCCGCTTCCGAATTCTTCGTAGCAGAGATCGATGCCGGGCTCGATATTCACCCGGTGATACCAGAGGCTCTGCATTGCCCGGAAATAGTCTGTTGGGAGTTCCGGCTTGTAATCCGTGGCCGGATAAGATGGCTTCCACTCGTCGATCTGATCTTTTTCGCACACCGTTTCCAGAACACTGTAATAGGCTTTCTTCGCCTGACACTGTCCTGCGAAAAGAAGCGGATGGCTGGTCTCTTTCCGGAACTGTGTCAGCCAGGAATTTTCGTCCAGAAGATTCCAGAACGTGACTGCCGTGATATTGGCCTTGCCCGCATCTTTGGCCTTCACGATGATCCGGAAAAGTTCCCCGTACCGCTCGGCCAGTTTATCCATAGACGCCTCGGACGCGTCAGCATTATGGATATCAAGTTCCGTGATCTGTACTTCCGGCATCAGTTCGCCGTACATGTGCAGCGCCGTCTCGTAAAGGGTGAGATCCGGATGATCCATCTGCAGGTGCGACTGCATGCCGAACCCGTCGACAAGTCCCTCGGCCAGAAGCGGCTTCAGGACTTTTGCGATAATGAGGTCGCGCTTGTCCGGCTCATATTCATCGTAGTCGTTATAGAAGAGCTTCACGCCCGGTTCCGCGTATTTTCTTGCGAAGGCAAAAGCACTCATGACGAAGTCGGTGCCGATGACTTCGGTCCACAGTGATTTTCGGAAATCCCCTTCGTCGATCACTTCGTTCACCACATCCCAGGCATAGATCACACCCGGGTAGTTTTCGGAAACGAAGGTAAGGACACCCTTGATGTAATTCTCGAGGCGGGAAAGCATGGTGGCGCGGTCCGTAAGACCGTCGGCCTCACAGTAGTTTTTACAGAAGAACCACTTCGGCGTCTGGTTGTGCCAGACGAGTGTGTGTCCGCGCATCGGGATATGGTGCTCTTTTGCAAAATCGAGAAACGGCGTCGCGAAATCGAAACGCAGCTTCGGGGCAAGATCGTATTTTTCCGGCTCCCGCTGATTGGCTTCGTTATCCAGAAAATACATCGGCTTCATGTCATTCTCGACCGTGAAACTGTTGAACTGGTCCGGGAGAAACTTCATATGGGCGGGTGTCGACAGGTTCATGCGCGAGATCGCGGCACCTGCCTTAAATCGTGATTCAAATGCGGTCTTAAGATCCATAACTGTGTCCTCGTTCTATCCGAATTGACTTGTAAGACCAAGTCTATATCTCATAAAGAAAAGTGTATGGCATCGTTCCCTTTCGGTCAAAGGGACAAAATCCAGTTTTTCACCCGACTAGGACTGTCTTTTTCATCCGGACCGGTCCTAGTGCCGGTGATGATCCGGATCGAAAAGCACTGTGACAGAACAAGTTTTCGAAACTGGTTTCGTAAAATCCGGAAGATTCCCTTTGATATTTGTTTTTTCGTGTTTACATCACTTTTTTTCTATGCTATCCTCTCGGTAATGAGTTTGTATCACAGTTAGAAATTCGGGGGGATTTTGACGAAGGGATAATCTGGTTTCGGTTACGAAGAGGTTTTGACCCGGTTCAAGATTTGGACCGTTTTTTTATGCTCTTACGATGTTCCTTAACGTCTTGCACGTGATCGGAACTCTTTTTTTATCCCGCAAAACGAATTTGGAGGTGAATTCTGTGTATCAGAATGTAAGAAACTCATATCGTTTTCTGGCGATGATCCTGGCATTGATCATGGTGCTGGCCATACCGTGTGAAGCGAAGAAACTTCAGGCCGACACGCACCTGGATGCGACCGTGACGCACAAGCTTGAACTTTATTCCGGCCTGGGTGTCGAATACCACGTGAAGATCAATGCAAACAGTTCTTTTTCCAATGTATATCTGCACATCGACCGGCAGAAGTTTTCCGGACGGAACAGTTCCTGGAGCTGGGAATCATTCGATCTCACGGATTATACTGTTGAGAACGGCGAATATGTTTTCCGCTACTACGGCCTGACTGCTACGGAGATGCCGAACATCGTACGTGCCACGGTCCACGCGAAGCAGGGTTCGGCGACCCTGGTATCGGATCCTGAGGATTTCTCCATCAGAGATTACTGCACCGGTCTTCTTCGGACCTATGCCGGAAGTTCCAATTCCAAGGAGAAGAAACTCTGCACGCTGCTCGTGGATCTTCTTAACTTCGGCGCCTCCGCCCAGAATTACTTCGGGATCAACGTAGGTGACCTTGCGAACTCGAAGCTGACAACTGCGCAGAAGAATCTCGGCTCGAAACTTCCGACCACTTTCTCCACTGTCTATGCGCATACTCCGCTTTCCGGAAGTACCGCGTCCATCGACCATTTCGAGATGGACAACGTAGCGATGACCTGCCTCAGTGCTTTTTTGAAGTTTACTTCGAATCCGGACAATAACACGTATCTGGAAGTGAGCTACACTTCCGTGCTGGGCGCCAGTAAGACGATCACGAAGTCTTTCTCCGACTTTACATACAATTCAGCTACCGGCCTTTATAAGGTTACTCTTCCGGAGATAAAAGCACCGGATTGCCAGACGAAACTGCGTCTTGTCGTGAAGAAGAACGGCAGGGCGATCAGCGGTACTTATACGTACAGTATGGAGAGCTACATCCAGGCGCTGGTTTCCTCTGCGGTAGGCGGTACGGAAGAAGGCTGGGCATTTGTCCAGAATTTCATGGCATATGGTATTTCTGCCAAGAATTATTTTTCTGCCGGCGGAAGTGTTTCCACGCCGACACCGACGAAACGTCCGACAAGTGGCCCGACGACCCGTCCGACCAACTCTCCGACGGCAAGACCGACCACGCGGCCGACTAACTCACCGACAGCAAGACCAACTACGCGTCCGACGAATACGCCGACTCCGACGCCTTTTACCGGAAGCTATGTAACCTACAAGCAGTTCGGCGCGAAGGGCGATGGTGTCACAGATGACTATAGCGCGATCGTAGCGACGCATGCTTATGCGAACGAGCACAACCTTCCGGTCAAGGCCGATCCGGGTGCACATTACTACATCAAGGATATGGATCCGAATAACAAGAAGGGTGCCGTGATCATGACGGATACCGATTGGGGCGATGCGAAGTTCACTATCGATGACGTGAATATGCCGCTTGAACAGGGAGATTGTGTCCTCTTTACGGTGGCACCCAGCGAGCCCATGCAATACAAGTTTATCCCGGCAGCCGCAACGTCACTCCTGGGCATCGATCCGAATCTTTCCGATTACCCGGAATACCCCGGAAAAGATGCGGCCATGGCGTCCAGATTCATCAACAAGTCTTTCCCGAAAGGAACGACAAAACTGAACGGTACCTTTAATGAAGACGCCCTGTACTATCTGGAGCGTAACGATGTGAAGAGATGGGGACGTGTCGATCAGAGCGGAAATGCCGAACCGCGCAATCAGAAGGAGATGATCCTAGTCAGAAAGGACGGCACGATCGATCCGGCGACTCCGGTTCAGTGGGACTGGGATAATATATACATCATCAAGAAGTATTATGTGGATGAACAGCTCCTCACGGTGTCGGGCGGTACGTTTACCACGAAGGTCAATCTTTCAACATCGCAGACCTATATCAATAGAGGCATCGAGGTCAACCGCTGCAATGTCCTGCTGAAGGGAATAAAACACTACCTGACCGGCGAGGCGGCGATGTTCGACAGTACAAGTTATGCCAAGGTGATCGATAAAAAGGAGGATGGCACGGAGATCGTGCACGAGTATTATCACGCCAGAAGAGGCGCACCGTATCACGGTTTCTTCCGTGTGATAAATTCGGTATATGTGACGCTTCAGGATTGTGTATTCTCCAACCATCACCGTGTGTTTGACAAAGGAAACGAGACCCAGAGCACGGCGCCGTATGACTTCTATGCAGAACAGAGTTCCGCAATTACGCTCAACCATTGCACTACTGCAGCACAGGATATGTACACGGTTGCCTATGGAAAAGGACTGACCGGTATCGACGGCTTCCCGAAAATCGCTCTTCCTAAGGACAAGGAGGGTCTGGAAGACAGCAACCGCTGGGGCGTAATGGGCGGAAACTTCCTGAAAAATCTCGTTGCGGAGAACGGAACAGCGATGAACCGTATCGATGCACACAAAGGAACATATAACCTGACACTCCGGGATACGAAAGTGGGTTACAAAGGTGTGGCTGCTGTCGGCTTCGGTGAAATGATCCTGGATAACGTGACCGTATACAGTAATGATGCGTTCATCACTTTGAGGCGTGATTTCGGTACCGCCTGGTACGGTAATATTACGATCACTAACTGCACATGGAAACTTGGTCAGAACTATAATCCGTATCTTATCACGAATTATTACGATGCGTCCGGAACGTATGCGTATGACCTGACCGACAGGAATCCCGGTGACGGCTACTATACCAGCGTCATGCCGACGAAGATCACGATCAATGGCCTGACACTTGATGCCAGCGAGCAGGAAACAGTCGTCTTTTACCGTCATTCCCCGATCGAAGCACGAGGGTTCCAGATCTTCTCGCCGATCTTCCTGAGCGAATCGCAAGAGATCGACGAAGCCTACCTGCAATCCAGCAAATACCCGCACCATATCAAGGTTACCCAGGACGTGTATCTGAGCGGATTGAAGATCATTAAGAACAAGAAGTTTGCTGACCCGTCCTACTATGTCACGGTATCGATCCGAAATGCGAACTGCCCTGACGTTCGCGATGAATACTTCTTCACTAAGAGTTACGACCATACAACGCTCCACTGGGAGGACGGAGTCACGTATCTTGTCGCGAATGGATGAGCCTTTACGGATCACAATGATTGAATGACCCACTGTTCAAAAACACTGAACAACTTTTTTACCTTCCGAGCAGGAGCTGCCTCTTCAGTAAGAGACGGCTCCTGTTTTGTTGTATCACTATGCGTCACAGATGGTGACGTGTCGCGAGCTTGGACACGCGGGAAGCACTTGTCTATGGTATGATAAGAAAGAAATATCGGTCGGGAAAGGTAATGCGGGAAGAGATGGAAACGAAACGGTTTTATCAGGACGAGGAATATATTCTGGAAAAAAGAGATGAGAAGGTGTTCCTGATCAAGGGCACCGATGAATATGAGATCTCCAACAACCCTCGGGAACCGGATCTGTATATCCGGACGCCGGAGCGGAAGTGGTGGATGATCCATAATGCTTTTACAGCAGGAGAACTCTGCCGGGCGGCATGGATGAAAGATACGATCCGGATGGTGACCGGGCAGTCATACGATATACGGGGTGCGTTCAAACTGATCATGAAAGCAGTGGAACTGAAAATGGATCAGATGGATATCGGTTATGTCGAATCCCGCTGCTTCATGGACATTCTTGCGGAGCAGAAAGCTTTTTCCGAGGAAACTGCCTTCGATCTGTATTCGGTCGGCATGGTGAATCCGAACGTCATGGGAGGCCTGATACATGCGAAAAAAGTAGGAAACACGACGAGCGGGAAGCATTACCTGCTTCCTGCCGGTGCAAAACTCTATGGGATAACTTTGCCCGATCCTCCAGCGCCGCAGGTACGTCCAGGTTTCCGTCTGATCTCCGGTAATGTGCGCTTCGGAGTGGGATATAGAGAAATGCTGTACGGCAGGCAATATTTCGCATGGCACGGACAGCCGAGCCGGAACGATGATTTCATTACCTATGCGGAGATCACGGAAGAAGAATACGAACAGATCAATAAGGAATACCCTCGGCGGATCGATGCCGACCGGGAAACGGCGGAGGTGTTCCGGAATAAATACGTCGAAGGACACGCGGTCATCGTGGAAGGATGGAACGTGTCACTGAAAGACGAAACGTGATTCGAAACTGTTTCGTTTATTCCAAAAATATGGCGGATTAGGCGCCGTAAATAGCAGATCCTGTCTTTCAAGAGGTCAAACTTTCATGATAAAATAGACTTCATCAGGTACTCGTTTTGAGTGTATTGTGGAGGGTTGTATTATGGGTGTTGTAATGGGTCTTAGTGATTTTCTAAATGGCGATGGAAACGGAGTCTCTATCGACTTCAGTAATGTTGAGAAAAATCTGGGTTTTAATCTTCACGATGATCTGAAGAAGTTTTATAGCATGGCCTTTGTGAAGTATGTCCGGGGTGATATCAAATTCAAGGACAAGAAGTTTCTTGTACCCACCGGAAACAAAGAATTTGACAACTGGTTCTCGTTCAACCGCTGTAATGGTAAGATCGAAGTGCAGCTGAATCTGATCAAGGATGAAAGCTGTGTGGAATCGACGGTCGAAAAAGCGGCGAAAGAATGGATGGGTCCATACGATTTCGGAAGACGGTTTATGATCGGCGATCTTGGTGTAAAGATCGGACAGATCCTGATCCTTTTTAATAACGATACGGGCGCCGTGGAATGGCTGGACTGCGATTACGGCAACTTCGGCACGCTCGAGAAAGACCCGAACGGGAAACTCGCCAACTCTATGGAAGAATTCCTCGGAAAACTGCGCGAAAATCTGGTTTGAGAAACCGGGTCTTCGCGTGTTTTTTGTTGAAGGAAATAGGAGGACAGGATCTATGGGAAAAAACAAAATGAATGATCCCGGTTTTCAGGCAATACTGGATCAGTGTGCAAAAGTGTATCCGGATCAGGACGGAAAGTTCTACGGGACAATTGTTTCATATCGGCTCGGCGGAAATGATCCACTGGATAATGTCGCCGTTTTTAAGAGCGAGGATGGAATTCCCAACTGGCACTATGTGACATTCGGATTGACTGAGTTATATGAGAAGGAAAGTGAGGACAAAGAATATAGCGGTTTTGGGTTTGAACTGACTTTCCGTCTGGAGAGAAAAGAAGAGGAGCCGCCGATGTGGCCGATCAGTCTCCTTCAGAATCTGGCCAGATATGTTTTCCAGACAGGTAATGTGTTCGAAGCCCATCAGCATATGGATATCAACGGACCAATTGCTTTATCGGAAAAGACGAAACTGGTTGCCCTTGGATTCGATACAGATCCGCAATTCGGAAGTATGGATACACCGAACGGTCATGTGGATTTTATACAGGTCATTGCGCTGACGATGGATGAAATGGATTCGATGATGCTCTGGAACGGAGAAAAATTCCTTTCTCTTTACAGAAGATTTGACCCGGTTGGAATAGCAGTTCTGAGTCGTGATAGTTTACTCGATAATGCAGAGTTTAAAGCGGAACTGGATAAAGGAATTGAACAGGATGGATCTTCAACCGGATTGCTTTATACGAATGATGTGTATATGGAGATCGGCGAGGTCAAAGGCATGAAGATCGCTGTTTTGACGATCGGTGCAGGACACGTTAAGAAGATCACATCCATGATTTCTGCGCGTCTGTCTAAAGGAAGAAAACTTCTTCTGAAGTCAAGAGATCTTTCTGTTGCTTTTGAACCGTCAGAGAAACCCGGATTTGGAAAACAGGAGGATTTCGGGATATTCTATCTCACCCCTTCCGCGATCAAAGAGATTTCTTCAGTTGCTCCGCATGTCGGAAAGACGGCCATGAAATGTATGCCGATGCTTATCTGCGTGGAGAAGACAGAGATCCGCGACTGTCAGGGAAATGTGATAGAGACGATCGAATAAGACGATAAACTGCTGTGCGCAGCCTAAAAGGTGTGCGGAGGATATAAGATGATTGAGGAAAATGAATATTTAAACTGGATCGAGGGGAAAAAACTGGTCAATGTGAATGCCGGCGGACAGGATGATTTTTCGTTGATGGAAAAATACGGTGTGCCGGATATGCAATTTGGTGTCATGCTTTTCTATGCGCCGACTGCACTTAGGAAACTAAGTGATGTGTATACCAATGAAGATTCAGAATACAACGGGAAGTTCTATGCCGAGAACGCTTCTTCTTTGGAAGAATACATAGTGATCGGAAGTTACCTTGGCAGCCAAATCTGTATCGATCGATCCGGAAAAGTCTATCGGATCGATAATCGGGATTTCAGCAGAACTTTCGTCAATCACTCTTTCGATGATTTCATTGGCTTTTTCATGCTGATCGATCGTGAACTGGGACATGTGAATAAAAGGGTGATACTCAGTATTACGAAAGAACAGGTTGAGAAGATCCGTGAGAAACTAGAGAAGCGTTATGAGGTGAACTGGCCGGAATATGTTTTCTGGGACAAGCTTACCAGAGGATTTACCAGTGAGATAATAGAAGAAAAACCGAAGCCAGTACCGAAGGTTGAAGATTTAAAACCATCAGAAGCGCCTTCCGGTACACAGACTATAGTTGTTGTTTTGGATTCGAAAAAGATGAGCAATCCCGATCTGGATATTGTCTATTCTTTACCGGAACGTGTCGACGAATACACCGGCGGAGAAGTGAAAGATGATGGGTATGAATATCTTTCTGATACGCTGATCGGGATATGGATGGAAACAAAAGATGCGGCCGGTAATTTCGGTAGGATCATTCAGCTGATGAAAGAAGAGAAGTTTTTCGACAATGATCTTTCGAAAATAGCGGAAATCTATATTTCAGAAGAGTCAAAAGCAGATATAAAAGTTTGCCGTAAAGTGTTTCCAACGAAAGAATAATGATAAGGAGGAGCGAAGATGAAGTATTTTGAAGAACTGAAAAATGCGATTGAATCAGAAGACTTTTGCGACACCGAGGATGTGCTGGAGAAAATTAAAGAAGAGGATGATTCTATCGAGTATGTGCAGAATCTTCTTCAATTTATGGGAGAACATCCGGATATCGACTATGGTATGCCGGGACCGGTAGTGCGATACATCGAGAGGTATTTTCAGAAAGGGTATGAAGCACTTCTTTACGAATCCTTGTCTGTCGCACCGACACAGCATACATTGTGGATGCTGAACAGGATCCTGAATTCCCCGAAACTGGCAGAGAAAGACAAATATCTGGCTTTGCTAGAGCGTATAGCAGAAAATGCGGATATCGATGAAACAGTAAGAGAAGATGCTCAGAACTTCCTGGATTATCAGAACAGGAACAAATAAGGAAAAAAACGGTGATCGTCACACGTTCGGATACAGAAAGGCAGGTATCAAAATGGATGAACTAAGAAAAGAAGTTGGAGAGATCATCGACCGTCTCGCAGTCATTTATGACGAGGAAGATATGGACAGTCCGGAAATCCAAAATGAGATCGAAAGACTGGCTGAGCGGCTGAAAGAAAAGACAGGAAAAACGATTGATGAGTGCCGGTATTTTGAGCAATACTGGTCATATACGAGTTTGGATGACATTGTTGACCGCGTCCTGATGCCGAAATATGAAGGGACAAGGCTTAGCGATGAAGAGCTCCGTGAGAAGTTAGAAAAGCTTGTCAACGGACTAAATACTTCTATTAAGGAATCAGAGCTTGACCGTATGATCTCGGAGTTAGAGATCGACACCGGACTGGATAATGTTTCTGATTATCTTTTCTGGCCGGATCTGATCGAAGGTCTTGGGAAAAATGCCGATGCGGAAACGAAGATAAAGAAGATTCTGGAAGATAGAAAATAACATCTGATTTTGAAAATTTGTTTAGACTTGATTGAGGTGGAAAATGAAGAACTGGGATGAAGTGAAGAATGATAAGGAACTGCTGAAAAAGGCGGAGGATCTGGTGGAAGAGGCGGCAGACTATTACGATGACATGCCGCAGGATCTCTGCGATAAGCTTAATGAGATCACGGGAAATAACTGGGAGCCCGCCGATTACGGACAGTATTGTTTCGAGTGGTGGGAAACACCTTGGAATCTGAAACAGGTTGTCTATGGGCTGTTCCATGGCGGGAAAATGCCGCAGCTAAATGAATTTGATCTGAATATCATTAAGACATCTGAAAAGATCGATCTGCCCGGTCTGGAGATCCGTCATTTTTTGCGCACCGGAAAGGGTGGAGAAGAGTTCCGGAATAAGTTCGAGGATCTTCCTGAAAAGGAAATCATGGATTGGTTTACTGATACTTTCTCCGGGTGGAGACCGGAGCTCAAAGAGAAACCGGATAAGGTAACCGCTGACCGGATCGAATATGGCGAGATCGAATGTATTTTTACCTGTGAGGAGGAACTGGAATATCCGCTGGATAAGTATGTCGGTGTCAGTGTTAGTCGTGACAGAACGGCATTTGTCTGGGGAAATGATTTAAGTGATGAGGAGAAGGAGAAGATCAAGGATTTCTTTATCGGACTGGGCTGCACGTTTATTGATTGAGGAACAGGAAAATGGAGTATAAAAGAGGCGATTACAAATCGATGAGTATGTCCGAGAAGATCGAGTTCATGCATCAGGTATGCACGGACAAGATCTCTTTCTGGGGAGAGGATTATGACTACAGTGAAGCAGGAGATGATTTTCTTGAACTGCAGAAGGAACTGTATGAGCATCCGGAAATGCTGACAGAAAAAGATATCCCGGAACTGATGCGTATCTTTGACGATCATTGTTATGAATTATCCTGGCAGCAGAAACTCTCGAAGATCCTGTGGAATAACCTTTCGGAGTTCGGAAAAGACAGGATGGAAGTGTATCTGCAAAATCTTCAGTCTGTACCGGAGGATGGACGTCTTCACGGATGGCAGTTTCCTATCACATGGCTGACTCTTTACGATACACCGGAAGCTTTTGAAGCTTTCCGTCAGGCTGTACTGTCGCAGAACGAGGAAGTGAAGAAGATCGTGAAAGAGATCCTTCAGGGCACAGAGGTAGAATCGGAAAACAGGACAAAACTTCTGGAAGATCTGGATAAATAGGAAAGCATTCAGGGAGTGATCAAAATGAAAATCTGGGGTTGGGAAAAGAAGCCGAGAACGATGCAGAGATATCTCAAGAGAGGAGACATATTCTGTTTCGTCTATGATGATACGCGGTACTGTTTCGGACGGATCATCGAGATCAATCCGAAGCGTTTCTGTATCGTGGAGATCTTCGACCATATTTCGGAAACACCGGATATCGATGAAGAGACGATCAGCAAGGCAGTAAGGATCCTGCCGCCGATCAATGTTCATGCGTATGTGCTTTTTGATCAGAAACTGATGGGCGGGGACTGGCGGATCATTGGTCATCAGGAGGACTATCTTGCTCCTGATTATGACGAGATCTTTATCGGCTGGGGCGTGAAAGATGACTGGAAAAAGGAAGACCTGCACGGCAACATGACGAAGGTGTCGGAAGAAGAATATAAACAGTGCCTTTCGCATATCGCGGCAACGGATCTTACGGTAAAAGAACTGTTGAAAGATTCTTTCGGGGAACGGAAGGAGAAAAAGACGGCCGACGATATCCGGAAAGCGATCCAAATGGTCAAATATGGCTTGGATGAATATCTTCAGGCGGTGAATGAGGTGCCTGATTTTGATGTTAATGACTTGGACAAATATAAGCGGAATCTTTTGCAGGAAGCGATCCTGGATCAAAAATGGGATGTGGCCGAGGATCTGATCAAACGGGGAATCGATGTAAACAATCAGGATGATAAGAAACGCACGGCGCTTCACTATCTATGTGCATCGCCGAAGAGCCCCGGACTGGCTGAAACCATTCTGAAAGCCGGCGGAGATCCGAATATCCGGGATAAAGAAAACAAGTCGCCTCTTTATGAGATCACAGCCAATCAGCGTAATGATATGAAGGAAGAAAAATATCAGATCATGGAAATGCTTCTGAAGTTTGGCGCAGATAAAACTCTTCCCTGCAGAGAAACCAGAACGGCGGTAGATGTGGCGGAAACGATCGGGGAGAAAAAGACGATAGAGATCCTGGCAAAATATGCGCCGAGGCCGCAGGGAAAAAACGCGGCGATGGAGGCAGACGAACTATATCAGAAGGTCAATCAATTCTTCGGAAAAAGAGAGTTCTTCGAGGTCGTCGATGCGCTTTATGGTTACCCGAAAGAGAAAATGACCCGGAAAATGACGGGCCTTCTGATTGCTTCCTATAACAATCTGGAAGAGTTTGATAAAGCGTTGAAAAGCCTAGAAGAATACCGATATCTCTACAAAGACATAATGCGCATCTGGTACTACTTTGCTACATTTGCGTATGTCGGAAAGAAAGACTGCGATCAGGCTATGGACTGTATTGAAGCAGGTATCGCCGAGTGTGATCGGGAGAAAGAAGCAGGGACTCTTGTCGGCGAGGATTACAATAATGAGATCCGGGATTTTGATTACCTGAAATCAAGATGCCAGAGTATACTGGACAAGTTGGAGCGGGAAAGAAAAGCTTCTGAGCATGACAGGAATCCGCTGGATGTGAAGTCGAAAGAATATAAGACGGTCATGATCGGGATCCGGAAAATGATCCTGGACGAGAATATCTCTGATGAAGAGATCCGGAAGAAGATCAGTGAAAATCCGGAGACCATTCCGCTGAAAGTGGCGGGGATCTGGGACAATTACTTCGTGAACGCGGTGCTCTATGACCGTATGGAACTTGCCAAATGGCTTGCTGAAAACGGAGCGGATATTCACCTGAAAGTGGAACCATCTCTTTATAACGGCAATGCACTGAATGCGGCGCATACTCCGGAAATGGCTGACTGGCTTTTGTCTCTTGGAATCAAAGTCGAGAAGAATCTGGAACAAAACATACGGGTGCGTAAAACTCCTTACGATAATCCGGCAGTGGTGAATGCAGGGCATAATGATCCCGTCATGATGCGGTACTGGCTCAGCAAAGAGAAAGTGCTTTTCGCGGATGAGCCGGAGTATATCGAGTCGCTGTTTCGAACCACGATCTCGATGGCTTCGTGTATGAATTCACAGAACATGCTGACCTTGATCCTTGGCGATGACGAGCTGTATCCGTATCTGAAACGGGAGTTCGAGAACATCGGGGACAGTTGGAAACCACTGGAGTCCATCAAGCTTGCCAAGCGCGGGCTGAAGACGGTGGAGGACGAGACACTTGCTGACCGGAAGAAAGAACTGACGAAGATCTTGAATCAGAAGGCGAAGGAGATCAAAGAGGGAACAAATGAATAACAGAAAGATCGACATGCATCTTCATACAAGGATCTCCGATGGCACGGATGCGCCGGAGGAACTCCTGGCACATGTCAGAGAGGCGGGGATAAGGTGTTTCTCTGTTACGGACCATGATTCCCTGAAGTCTTCGCACATCTTTCCGGAACTTCTTCCGGATAATGATCCGGTGTATGTGACCGGCGTGGAATTCTCCTGTAAAGATGAGAAGGGCAAGTACCATATCCTGGGTTTCGGTTATGAACCGGACGGAAAAACCATAAATGAGGTCGCAGAGCTCGGACACGTCTACCGTGTAAGAAAGATCAAGCGCCGTCTCTCCGCGATAAAAGAGACATTCGGGATCTGCCTTCCGGATCAGGCTGTGGAGGAACTGATGGCGCAGGAGAACCCGGGGAAACCGCATCTTGGGAATATCCTGGTGCAGTACGGGTTCGCGCCGTCACGGGGTGTGGCGATCAAAGAGATCATCAATAAGTCACATGTGGACAGTGAATTTGTAAGACCGGAGGAGGCCATCGAAGGGATCCTTCTGTCCGGCGGCCTCGCTGTGCTGGCGCATCCGAGCTTCGGTTCCGGAACCCAGTCGATACGAGGTGACGAACTGGAAGAACGGGTGGACCGGCTAAAGAAAATGGGCCTTTCCGGCTTGGAGACCTTCTACTCCGGGTTTACAGCGGAGCTCACGGATGAGCTTCTTGCACTTTCCGAAAAGTACGATCTTCTTGTCTCGGCGGGAAGTGATTACCACGGGAAGAATAAGACCGTGGTTCTGGGAGATACAGGTGTGCTTGGAAAATATCCCGAGATCCCGAGGCTCAGTGCTTTTGTAGAAGAAGTGGAGAAACGGAGCCTTGATCTTCGTGGGAAAAGATCAGCGGACTGATTTTCAGGTAATGGTATAATAGTTCTGGAATAGAGGACGGCCCGGGTGCGGAATGGCCGGGTCAGGCTGATTGGAAAAAGGAATAGGAAAAATGAAAAAGCAACTAGCTACACTTCTTGCGGCTGCCACAGTGCTTTCGCTGGCGGCATGCGCTAGGAAGGAAGAAACTACAGTGACGGAAAATACGGAAGTGATCGTTGCTTCTGACATTACCAAAGCGACTACGTCGGAGAGCAAAGCGGAAACTTCGGAGACGGCAGGTTCTTCGGAATCTACGGCTGAGGAGACTTCCGATGTAACGGAGCCGACAGAGGAATCGTCGGGTGGGACGGACTGGAAACCGATCGACATGAGCCGCCTCCCGGAGGCGCTTGCGGAAGCGGACATCCGCCATGATCTGAAAAACCTTAATGTTAAAGTGGTGCCGCAGCTTGATATCTACGCCGTAAATGATACGGATTTCGGGAACTTCGGTGTGAGTTCGGCCAGGAAAGAATATGACAAGCTGGAGATCGCATCTGATGTTCCGGCCGCGACGGCGTCGGCCATCACGAAAGCGCATGAAGAAAAGATGGCGATCTGCGATGCCGAATACGATAAGATCATGGAGCAGTTCCTTGCGAAGGCTTCCAAAGGAGCCGGCATAAATTTTGAGTCGGATTATTCCTGCCGGATCAAGTTCTACCGCTGTGACGATCAGGTGGTCTCTTTTGCTATTTCGAACCAGTGGGATTTTGAGACGTTCAATTTCGATGCGAAGACCGGCGAGCCGATCAAGTTTTCGGACGTTGTCAAGGACGTGGACGGGTTCAGTAATTTTGTCCGCTATACACTCAGCCTGGTGCACTCGCAGTATAATCCGATCGATAAAGAAGAGATCTATGAGGTCGCAGGGAAGATCCTTGATGAGAAGATCCCCTTCGTGCTTTCCTATGACGGTATCCTCCTTTCAAGAAGCCGGTATCTCGATTTCAGTTACTTCAAGTTTTCCGCTCTGAGCTGCCCGGATCTTCTGGATATGTCGTTTTTCCTGAACACGCCGGAGTATTATGTTCTGGTTTCTGATGTGCAGGATTCGCTTCTGTGGGATGTAAACGGTGACGGGAAAGTGGATACGGTCTCTTTCTGTATGGAAAACGGGAAGGATGTCATCAAGATCAACGACAGTATTTCCAGGTTTGATATAGAGAATACCGGCGGGGATGAAGATTATGAGGATTATAACGATGGCAAGACGTATGGAGTAAGTTTCAATCTCGCGTATACGCCTTCCGGCTTTTATATCGTTTCCGACGAACTGATCGGAAAGATCGGAAAGGATCTGAAGATCGAAAAGATCGCCGGAGGCTCGGAATATGAATCAACGTATTCTTACGTCTATGATCCTTCGGAGTACGGTATCTATAACCGTATGCCGCATCCGTACTGGGACGCAGGAAAGAAGATCCGTATACTTGATTTTATGGATCCGGAAGGCGCAACTTGGACGAAAGTGGAAGAATTCTACCTGGCAACTGATTCAGCGGATGATGCTTTAGTAACCAAGATCGACGCAAAATGCCAGATCGAAAAATACGCGGACAGTGATTTTTGGGAGGACTATACCTTGCCGGCCGGCTCTGCGGTTTTCTTCCGCAGGGTTTCAGTAAAAGAACAGAAGATCTACATGGAGGTCCTGCATCCGGATAAGTCGGAGAACTTCATCGTCCGCATGGACTGGGAAATGGGGACAGACCTGCCGCACGGATACAATTCCACACTCTCCGGGCATTCCGTGTTCGACTTGTTTAATGGCGTGCATTATGGAGGATAATTTGAAAACAGAAATTTTAAGGGGAACATACAATGGCGATTTTATGTAATAACTGTGGCACACCACTTGTTTTTGATCCTTTTTCACAGAAGGACGTGTGCAATACGTGTCATTCAAAATGGCATCCGGAGGAGGTCCGTACTACGCTCTGTAAAGTGTGCGGCGAGCCTCTTGTCTACGATCCGCTGAAAAAACATGCTTTCTGTAATAAGTGCAATGCCGCGTGGTCGCCGGAAGATGTGGATGATCCGTATAAGAGACGTCTGGAAAATGTACGTGTGATGCCGGCAGAGACGGAATCGGAAGATGTGTTCGACGAGTTTATCGACTGTTATGTCTATGTGTGCGATTCCTGTGGTGCGCATGTCATGATCAACGGAACAGAAGCTTCAACCACATGCATTTACTGTGGAAGCCCGAGTGTCGTTTTTGAGCGTATTGCGAAGGAACGTGCGCCGGAGTTCATCATTCCGTTTTCCGTTACAAAAGAAGTGGCGGTCGATCTGGTCAAGCACCGTCTGGGGCGTGGCGTCCTTGTTCCGAAAGCGATCAAGAATCTGAATCCGGATGTGGTACGTGGTATCTATGTGCCATACTGGATCTGCGATGGTATGCATATGGAATCGGTCATCATCCGCGGCATAACGACCAGGGAAAGTAATTATCCCGGGGCGTCGGATGACACAACGATGGAATACTACGGAAGAAGCGGGATCCTGAAATTCAAAAATCTTACACAGGACGGATCGATCACGCTGGCGGATGACAGTACCGTGCAGCTGGAGCCTTTCGATCTGTCGAAATTATGTATCTTCAATGAAGGATATCTCCTGGGCTTTTATTCTGATGTTTCGGATGTGAAGAAGCACGATCTGGTCAAGGCCGTGAATAAACGTGCGGAGATCTTCTTCGAAGAGGACGCGATGCGCATGATCAACGCCACCAATCTTCAGGTCGAGCGCAAGTATTCCAGGACGCTGGTAAATGAGGATGTGCGCTACTGCATGTTCCCGGTATGGTTCGTTTCCTTCGAATATAAGGGGAAGCATCACACGATCCTGGTAAATGGTGACACCGGAAAAGTCGTGGGTGGTATCCCATGGAACAAGGCGGCTTTCGATCTCCTTGTCGCGGGGATCGGCCTCTCGCTGACAGCGCTTCTCACGATGCTGTTTTATGTGTTTTTCGCAAACGGATTATTCTATGAAGGACACATCCTCGGCCTCATACTGGCAGGAGCATTTGCTCTCTTTTCTGCAGGTATCGCGAAAATGGCAAGGATCAAGAGGAATCTGAAGCTGACCCAGTCCTCTGTGACGTTTAATTTCATGAAGAAGAGACAGGGGGGAGACGAATGAACTACGGAGCACTTCTAGTCAGTCTGGTATTCGGTGGTTTTGTCGGATTCGGCATAGCCCTGTTTATCGGTTCCAAGATCCTCAATAAGTCCAATAATATCGGCGATGACGATCGGAGCCACTTCGATCCGGACGGATATATTCCCGGCTATTCCAAGGATGATGTCTCGAGAGGAACAGCCGGATTTAACGCGTATATGGAACGTTCGATGACATTGCTTCAGGAAGATAAGGAGTTTTTGGAATACAAGACGCACGCGATGAGTGATGATCTGAGCGCGAAGGTGGAGAAGTATATTCCGGACGAGGAAGAGTACTGAACGAATCAGGGTGGCCTGGCTGATCGTGGGGAATAAGCCGTTTTCGGTGCTTTTGAAAGAAACGTATAGAACAATTAGACCATATGGTGCAAGTTCCGCTGATTGCGCTAACCGAAACCAAAGGGTGATTAGCTCATCTGCCTCGGTTCAGGCGAAATGGTCTTATCGAAAAGCACTTGCGGTTAGACCATATGATACGAAATCCAAGAGATGAGCTAATCATCCAAGGCTAGGCCAGAATAAACGATTAGTTCAAACACGGCAGAATTATCCAAATATGCTAATCTCTTATGGACATTAATTAGTCCATATAGAGGAAAAACATCAAAGTGAGCTAATCTGGGATGAGGATCAGTTAGCTCAAACGAGAGAAAAACATCGAAGTGAGCTAATCTGAGAAGAAAAATGCTCAGTTTTATCAAAAAAGTAAAGGCGCTGCCTCAATTTCATATTGAGACAGCGCCTCTTGTTTCACTTTTCAGAAAACTCAGCCGTTGATGCGGGCTCCGCAGAATTCACAGCATCCGGTCGCATCCGGAACGGTGGTGGCGAAGCAGCTCGGGCAGGTTACCGGACCTGCGGCAGGAGCCATGCCCTGCTGCTGCATCGGCATACCGCCAAACTGCTGCTGTGGCATTCCCTGCTGCTGCATCGGCATTCCGCCGTACTGCTGCTGCGGCATACCCTGCTGCTGCATCGGCATACCGCCGTACTGCTGCTGTGGCATACCCTGCTGCTGCATCGGCATTCCGCCGTACTGCTGCTGCGGCATACCCTGCTGCTGCATCGGCATTCCACCGAACTGCTGCTGAGGCATACCCTGCTGCATCGGCATTCCACCGAACTGCTGCTGTGGCATACCCTGCTGCTGCGGCATACCGTTCATGCCCATGACCATACCGACACCCATGGTTGCTGCGAGCGGCATGCCGTTCGTGCCCATGCCTGCGCCCATGTTCTGGACAGGCATTCCGTTACCATTCATGGAGTCGATGGCGGCCTTGATCTCGTTACCGACCTGCAGGCAATCGTAGTAATCCTTGATGCGGTTGTTCAGACCGAAACCGGAAGTGGTCACATTCCAGCCGGCTGCCGCTGTATTCATCGGTGTCTCACCTGTCTTGATGTAACCGTTCGAAAGGGAGAACTTCATCTCATCAAAATAGGGATGATTTACACGGATCGTAGCGTGCATGTCGTAGGAGTATTCATAACGCGGGGGATTGTAGCTGACGGACTTTCCCGTGCTGTCGGTACGACGGATCTCGTTTCTGCTTTCCTTGATGTCCAAATCACATCCAAGTGCCTGAGAGAAATCCAGTACGTCCGGATTGGAAGACATCAGGTCACTTGCGCTGGTGACCAGGAATTTTCTCGAATTGTCATCGATATAAAGTTTAGTGTGACGGCCGATCGTTCTTGTGGCGTGGAAAGCAGATACAGCAGATTTGTTCTGCTCTCTGTACTGCAGCTGCTGGTCGATGTCAGCCTTGGTGCTGTGACGACGCTCACTGAACCAGGGAGAAAGCTTGGATGCGCAGTCTTTACACATGTTAGCATCCTCTAATTTCTTGTTTCCCAGAAGTCCGATCTTGTTTCCGCAAAAATCGCAGAATTTCTTATCAAAAAGTCCCATGTTAATCCTCCCGATAAATTGTTTATTCCCAAAGCTCCACACCTTGCGGCGGGGAGACCCGTTTTTCGATGTGGCGCTCTCCGGAAAAGCACTTCCGAAGATGTCACATATCAATATTACTTTAACATTTTAGGGGGTGTAGTTTCAAGAGCGGAAGTGGTTTCAGGGCAGGATAGTGAGCAGGAATAAGGAGATGTATTTTGTAAAGCTTGGTATTTCACGGACGAAGCAAAAGAGATATTGTGTATAATAAATTATGGGAAGTTTCCTGGCGAAATGGGAAAGGCAGGTAGTTCATATGGCATTGACATGCAAGAAATGCGGAAGCACGCTTATTCTCGCTTCTGAGATCAAGAGCGGCATGTGCAATGCCTGTGCTTTTGCAGAAGAAAACGGGGATCCTTTTTCCATCCCGGATGTGACGCAAGTGCTGCCTCCCGAGCCGGAAACTGACATTGCTCCGGAAGTGCCGGAATTGGAAGCAGACATTGCTTCGGAAACTACGGAACCCGAAGAAACCATTCCTGTTTTTCAGCCGGCGCAGGTAACCGAAGAGCAGCATAGCGCGGAAATAGAGGAAACGTTCGGAGAATTCCTTGAGTGTCATGTTTACCAGTGCAGCAAGTGCGGTGGAGAAATCGTTTATGACTCTTCGAGCGGAAAAGATGTGACTGAGCAGGCCTCGGATAAATGCATGTACTGCGGAAGCAGAAGTGTGAGCCTGAACCGGGTATCCCGGGAAATGGCGCCGGAGTTTATCCTTCCTTTCAGTGTCACGAAAGACCAGGCGATGATGATCATCCGTGAGACGATGAAGCGTGGTTCCTTTATTCCAAAGAGTGTGAAGAATCTTGGCCCGGAATCGATCCGCGGGGTCTATATCCCGTATTGGATCTGCGATGCGCTGCACGCGGAAGCCTGTGCGATCCGGATCCATAACGGACGTAGGCATGATTATTTTGCTTATACTACGAGAAATGGCGTGATGGAGTTTCAGAATATTCCGCAGGATGCCTCTCTGATGCTGGACGATACGGTTTCAAGAAAACTCGAACCTTTCGATTTTTCAAAACTCGAGATCTTCGATCCTTCCTATCTGAAGGGATATTATTCCTGCGTATCCGATCTTCAGAAAGCCGATCTGGCCAGAGCAATAAGACATCGGGCAGAAGCGCTTTTTGAAGAAGAAATAGTGGAGCGTATCCGTCCGCTTAAGGCGAATACGGAGTTCCCGGCAATCGATGCGGATGGAAATGAGATCACAGGGAAGAGATGTGCGATCCGAAGCAGAAGATCCAGAACGCTGCTGAGCCGGGATGTGCGGTATGCGCTTCTTCCGGTCTGGGTCGTATCTTTCGAATATAACGGGAAGCATAACACGATCCTGATCAATGGTGACAGCGGAAAACTTGTCAGTTCCATTCCGCCAAGAAAGAAGAGTGTCGCGCTTCTTGCTGTCGGACTCGGCCTGGCGTTCACGATCCCGCTGGCATTTATTTTCAATACGCTTTGTATCATGGAACTGAAAAGGGGTTATTTTGACATGCAGCCGGATCCTTCGGGAAGAAGTGCCTCTCCGGGCGGACTGTCATTTATGATCATTATGGTGGCATGTTTTCTTCTGGGTATGGGAATATACCGGCTTGTGAAGAACAGAAGACGAGATGGAAAGACACCTTCGACGACGGTGTTTCATATCCGCAAACAAAGAAGGGAGTAAGCTATGGAAAAGGCGTTGATCGTGCTCAGCATAATCTCGGGATTTGCTGCCGGATTCGGCATCGCGTTCCTGATCTGTGGCAAACTTCTGAGTAAGAACAATTTCGGTGACAGTACATGCACTTCATGTGACTATAGCGTCGGCGGACTCGAAGAGGGAAACGGCGGTCGGACACAGGATATTTGGAATGAGGCTGAACTGGAAGCGGATATATCCAGTGCACTTTCTGATCTGATGGCGAAAGAACGCTTCCGGATCTATATGGAACAGAAGGCAATGGACGGCAACATGAACGAACCGGTGGAACGGTATTTCCCGGCGAATGAAGAGTGACCCGCGATACCTGATTTAGGGTAGTGCGATTGACTGGAGGCTCATATATGAGTAACAGAAGTGTTTCCGGGAAAAGGAAAAAACGTGGAGCCGGCCGGCCCTGGCTGATGCCGGTATCTATTGCCGTTTGTGCGACACTTCTGATCGTAACAGTTGTACTTCTTATCGTGGTGCTGAAGAAGGATGGAAGCGACGCGGAGAACTCCGTTCCTGCAGCATCATCAGTATCCGGCGGGACGGTCCCGTCCGGTGGATCAACAGTCTCTTCTGAAATGTCTTCATCCGGAAGCGAAGGAAAAAGCACTGAATCCTATAATCCTTTATCGGTATCTCTGTATGGCGCGCCGATCGAGGTGAAGACTGTGGTGGCGCATGCGGGATACGTGGAAGACGAGCGTCTCTTCAGGGAATGCCTGAATGAGAAAATGACCGCAATGAGTATGGAGTACCATCTTCCGCTCTTCCGGTTTACTGCAAAAGCAGAAATAGAAAACTTCAAGACGAAGTTCAGTGATTTTGCCTATGACTATGGATGGGATGAAGTTCCGTCTTTCAATGAGGCTACGGCAGCGTATGGTGATGATTTCTTTGCCGGGCACTCCCTGTTTATGGCTTACGTTACGGCGAACAGCGGGTCATACCGGTTCGCGCTGACAGAAGTGGAGTGCGACAGTACCTGTTTCCGTATGAACATTGCTCAGAAGAATTTTCCGCTTGGTGTCACAGAAGATATGCGTGGGTGGTTTATCCTTGCAGAAGTGGAGAATAAGGACGTTGCCAACTGTGCGGAATTTGATGCGATGGTCTCGGAATACATCGATCCGCTTGGAAAAGTATTCACGGATATCGTCTCTTCTCCAGCGGGGAATACCGATCCGAGAGTCTTCCTTTCCGAGCATGAGGATCTTCACCAGATACTTCTGAACGACAAGGACGCGACGCTGGAATACATCTTCTCGGAATTTCTAAAAGGACAGCGTAATGGGGCACCACAGCAGGGTACCATCGGTATGGTCATGTGGGTGATACTCGATGAACTTGCGCCCGAAGCCCAACTGGATTTTAAACCGGAAGATGGACAGCTTTATTTCAATGCCTGGTTTGAGCAGGCGAAGAAGCTCGGATCGGAACATGATCCTGACTGGATGATTGCTAACCAGCCTGCTATGTACAAAGCACTGATGATGGCCGGATAATGCTTCTACCGGCATGTCCGGTTTTCTTTTTATGTGGATAAAACGGTTTCCCCAAAAAACGAAATAACATACTTGACAACTATATCGGGAGCCGATATAATCATGTCATACTATATCGGGAGCCGATACACCGACGACCGATATAACGATGAACGATATAGATGCTTCCGCATTTTATAACAGATGGATAGATCCAATGCTATGAAAATATCCGGGAAGCAGAAGGAGGATACGATGGGACAATTTGCTTTGACTGAGGCGGTATATTACATCCTGCTCTCGCTTCAGAAGCCTCTTCACGGGTACGGCATCATCCAGAATGTGGATGCACTGTCACACGGACGGGTGAAACTGGCACCGGGTACACTTTACGGTGCGATCAATACTCTTCTTGAGAAGAACTGGATCGAAGCGCTGGAAGAGGCGCCGGACAGCAGAAAGAAAGAGTATGTGATCACGGCGGAGGGCCGAAGTATTCTTCAGGAGGAACTGTCACGTCTTAAGGAACTTCTTGAGAACGGACAGCGGATCCTGGGGGAAAAATAAGTTTAATAAACACATACATGAAGATCCGGCTTCACTGAGATGCCGGAGAGAAGAATTGAGGGTAGAAATATGAGAACAAGAATTCATAAGTTATTTCTGGTGAGCCAGATGGAGCAGGAAGAGAAGTGGCTCAATGATAAAGCGGAGCAAGGATATCTGGTCTCGCAGGTCGGGAAATTCAGTTATCTTTTTGATAAAGTGGAAGCACATCAATACTGTGTCAAACTTCTGATGATGAGCGGAAGCAAAAATTCGGAGAAAAACCGTAAGTATTTCCGCTTTCTGGAAGAAATGGGCATCGATTATGTGGACGGGATGAATTTTCCCTTTGTCAGTCAGGTCTATCTGAAGATGAAGAAGGAAGATGCGCCCGCGCAGATGGAGTTTTTCTCGGATATGGAATCAAAGGTCAAGTATAACCGTCTGGTGATGGCGTATCTGGTTTTTGCCATAATCGTCATGGCTCTTTTGACTGGGCTGAATTATCATATGGGAATGAGGCAGGAAAATTCTTTCCGGATGATCAACTACTTCCTCGCAGGTGTGCTGATCGGGCTGATCATCATGGTATCATTTGAAATCGTAAGGCTTCTTCTTGTGAACCACAAACTGAAAAAAGAAAGAAGAATACATGAGTGAGATTGTACGCATAAGTGAACGCATTTAGCTGAAGTTTGTAGTAAAGGAAAATGGAAATGAACGAGTATAGTAACGGAATAAATGAAGAGGAAAAGACGATGGTACCGTTGCAGGACGAACAGCCGGCAGGTAATCCGAAACTGCGTCCGTGGCAGGGTGTCCTGGTACAGGCGGGTTTTATCGGGCTGTTTCTTACCGCAGGATCATATATGCAGAGAAACTGGGGCATCCCGGGTCTGGTTGGTACAGAGCTGATGTTCCTTATTGTGGCGGTGATCTACTGCCTGGCCAGAAGAGTGAAGCTTCGTGAGATGTTTCCGATGCACCATATTACCGTCGCACAGTTCTTCGGAACGATCCTGATGGCGGCGGCAGGGTTTCTTCTGAGTATGGTTGCACTTGGTATCAGTCTGGTCATTCTTCCAAATTCGATGCAAAGTGATGCATCCGGACTGAATGAATTTCTATTTGGAAGCGGAATGAATTATCCGCTTCTGATCCTCGTCGTGGCGCTCCTTCCCGGTATCTGCGAAGAAGCCATGGAGCGTGGCGCAGTGCTTTCCCATTTCCGGTCCATTAAGAAAGACTGGATCATTATCCTGATCATGGGCGTATTCTTCGGCATCATGCACATGTCGCCGCTGCGTTTCCTTTCCACGGGAGTTCTTGGAGCTTTGCTGACGTATGTAGTTGTGAAGACAGATAATATTCTCCTTTCGAACATGATGCATTTCCTGCACAATGGAGTTACCGTGACGATCAGCTATCTGGCTCAGATGTTTCTTAAGCATTCCACTTCAGTATCTTCGGCATCCACGACTACCGTGAACGGATGGAGCGCACTCGGCGCATACATGGTGATCGGTTTTGCGGCTCCGGTCCTTCTGGTCTGCGCCATGATGCTGCTTGACCGAAAGAATCACAAAGCTACCCGTTTTGCCATAGCCGGAGGGATCTCCGCGTTTATGCTTTTCGGCGGGTTCATGATCATGTCCATGGGGATGCTGACCGTATAAGGAGCTTTTCAAACGGATTATGATGTAGCTTCGGTAAATGACAAAAAAGAAAGATATTTTGACGTTGGTTTATCCTATAATCATTCCTGACAGTACAAGCTTGACAGTACAAAAGAAGGAGAATGATGTATATGAAGAAACCCGTGAAAATAGCAAGTCTTCTTATGGCAGGCGCCATGGCGATGTCCATGACTTCCTGTAAGAAGGAAAAGAAAGAAACTACATCAACAACATCAGAAACGACAGCAGCGACAACTTCGGAAACGACAAAAGAAACAGAAAAAGAAACAACGACAACATCTGAAAGTGAGAGCACTTCGGAAACGTCAGCTCCGGATGATTCCGGAAACTCTTCAGGACCGAAGGTGGTTTCGGCTGACGAGAAGATCAAAGTCGGAGCGAACGGTTTTTCCGCACCGGCTAAGAATTGCGAGATCAAACTGAAGGATCAGGATAAGCGTTATCACTATGATATGGATCTGAAGCTTGATGAAGAGAAGCATACCGTCAGCGGTCACGTAAAGTTTGACTTCTTTAATGATTCAAAAGACAACTGGGATAAACTTTGCCTGCGTGACTACTCGAGCCTGTTCATTAAGCCGGAAAATGTCGGACTGGATGGCGCTCTCGAGTTGAACGGCGCGCTCACCGAGATCACGAATATCAAGGACGGACGTGACGGATCCTCTCTGGAGTATAAGAGAGATGAAGATGTATCCGTTGTCTGGCTGGAACTTTCCAAGGCACTGGCACCGAATGAGAAGATGACACTGGAATACGATTTTGTGGCGACGGTTCCGACGCTGCCGGACCGTTACGGCCTGGAAGACGGTGTTTATAATGTCACGAATTTCTATCCGATCCTGGCCGAATACGATGATCAGGGCTGGTCACATGCCGCCTACTATGAAGTCGGTGAGTGTTTCTATTCCGAGATCTCCGACTACGATGTCAACATCACGGTGCCCTCCGACTTCTTCCTGGCGACGACCGGTACCGAGTCCGGTAAGAAAGATAACGGCGACTCTACCATGACCTATACTTACTATGCACCATGTGTAAGAGACTTCGTATTCTCTGCTTCGGACAGCTTCGAAGTGAAGGAAAAGACACTTCAGGGTGTACATGTAAATGTTGTATATAAGAAGGGGAACAAATACGTTGATGACGGAGCCATTGATGCGGCCTTCTCCGCTGCGGGTGACTCGCTCGCCGCTTTTGACGAAGCATTCGGCGTATATCCCTATGACGAGCTGGACATTATCATTGCCCCTATCAATGCAGGCGGTATGGAATACCCGAACCTGATCATCATCGCGGATATGATAATCAATCCTTTTGCCGGTGCGGCTACGGAAGCAGATCCGGATGCAACGGGTGATGATGTAACTTATGAATACGATGTGGACGGAGACACCAATGCTGTGATTTCAGAATCAGATGGAGAGACCGTACCGAATGGGGATACGACTCCGCCGGATAGTGATATTACTCCTCCGAACTTTTACTTTGATAAATACAGGGAATTCCGTATCTGTGTCGCACATGAGATCGGCCACCAGTGGTTCATGGGTATCGTCGGAAGTAACTCCGGCATGCAGCCGTGGCAGGATGAGTCCATCACCTCTTATTCGGAAATCGTCTATCGTACATATACCGGCGAGTTAGACGATACCACTGCAAGCCAGATGTACGGCTCAACGGATTTTTCGCAGAGTTCCCAGGTTAGCGGACTCAAGAGCCGGAATATGGTACCGCTCAATCAGTCCTACTATGAATTCCCGGATAGTGACAGCTATGTTCATGCAATCTACAATATCGGTCAGCTCGCTCTTTTCCAGATCGAGCAGGCTGTCGGAAGAGATGAATTCTATGCGGTGCTCCGTGAATATGTCAACCGTAATGCTTTTACCAATGCTGATCCGGACAGCTTCTTCGAGATCCTTATCGAGTGCGCCGGTAAGGATAATGAGAAACTGAATTCGATCTTAAACAACATGTTTAAGGTTGACATCTGATCCCTTTGATAGTCCCACCTCAGATACCTGAAGAAGGAGCTGCCTCTTATACCACGGGTGGCTCCTTCTTGCATTTAGTGCAGTTCGGTGAAGTTTCTTTCTGATCCATCGGTTCCTTTATCTTTTGTTTGCAACGGGATCCGCGAAATCGGAAACTTCATTACAAGAAGAGCGAAGAATAAATAACACAAATTAATATATTTGCAAACTCGTTTCATAATAGATAACCTCCAAACACCCCATTCATAACGAGAAGGACACAGACCGGATACCTCCCCGGCCTGTGTTCGTTTTTCGGTGCTTTTGTGGTACTATAAAAGCACTCTTCACCCGAATGCGGTGTGAAATAAGGACTAATTAAGATATGAGGTGAACGGTTATGCATTTCCAGACAGATATTTTCGAGACATATGACAAGCAGTGGGCGCTTCTGACCGCAGGTAATAAGGACAGTTTTAATACCATGACGATTTCCTGGGGAGGCCTGGGTACGATCTGGGGAAAACCGGTGGCTACCGTTTATGTGAGAACATCCCGCTATACCCATGAATTCATGGATAATAATGACTACTTTACCGTCAGCTTTTATCCGGAATCGATTAAGAAATCTACTCTTGGTATCCTCGGTTCCAAGTCCGGCCGTGACATGGATAAGATGCATGATTCCGGTTTGACACCGGTTGCTGCGGGAGAATCGATGACTTTCGAAGAAGCGGAAGTGACGCTTGTCTGCAGGAAACTTTTCCGTCAGGTCCTGGATCCGGCCAATATTCCGGAAGATATCGTTAACGCCATGTATAAGACCGATGCGCCGCACGATATGTATATCGGCGAAGTGGTGGAGATCATCAGAAAGTAAGTTATGAAGAAAAGAGTCGGGCAGATCGTGGATATTCTGATGTACGGGCTTCTGCTCCTGCAGATGCTGTATATCTTTACCGGCAACACTGCGCATGAGCTTCTGGGAGTCGGGTTCTTCCTTTGTCTTATTGCGCATCTGATCATAAAAGCATGGTGGTTCCGCACGCTCTTTCGGAAAGGAAAGAGCACCGCACAGGAGCCTGATCGGAAGAAACCGGCTTCGCGGACTTTCTTCAATATTGTTACGGTTCTGCTGATCATTTCTGTACTTGTTCTTATGCTCAGCAGCATGGGCGTGTCGCGCCTGCTGTTTACCTGGTTTCACTATCTCGGCAGCGCCGATCTGCATCGTTATCTGGCCACGGCTACGCTGACCCTCGGTGTTCTTCACGGATGTCTGGTGGGATTCCGACGTGTGAAGACAAGAAAGAAACGTGCTCTGGCGGGCGTTGTGGCTGCCTGCATCGCGGCGGCATCCGTCGGGCTTTTTGCCGTGCCGTATATGAACCGGCATCTTCGGAAGGTAACGATCTCCCATTCCGATAAAGTAAGCGGGGAGAAGATCGAGTGGAAAGGAGAAAAGCCACTGGTCGTGTACTTCACGCGCCTTGGAAATACGGATTTCGAACCGGATGTGGATGCGGTCTCCGGCGCTTCGCTTCTGATCTCTGACGGAGAACTGATGGGCAGTAATCAGCTTCTGGCAGATATGGTGTGTGACATTATCGGTGGTGAGGCGACGCCCATTACCGTTACCGGTGAGCGCTATCCGTCTTCCTATAACGCAACGATTTCCGTGGCAAGTAAAGAGATCCAGGAAAATTCGAGACCGGAAGTTGCGCCGATCGATGTGAGTTCTTATGATTCAATCATCCTGATCTATCCACTATGGTGGGGGACGATCCCGAATCCGGTCGCAACTTTTCTGGAAGAAAATGATTTTTCCGGCAAGACCATCTATCTTATTGCCAGCCAGGGGAGTTCCGGCTATGGGAGAAGTGTTTCCGTGATCGAAGATCTCTGCCCGGGAGCGGCAGTGATCAAGGGCATAAGCATCTATTGTGAAGATATCCCGGATGCCCGCGATGATCTTCTTGAACTGATCCGTGAATGGAATAAATAATTTTTTTCTTCTCCGAAAAAAATATGCTCTCTTCCGAGTCTAAGTATTGAAGGGGCTGAACTTCGAAAGCATGTTATTTAAATAGAAGATTACCTGATGGAGAGCCCGGGAGGTATTAGATGAAAAAGACAACTACGATCCTGTCTACAGTTTTGACTGTAGCTATGGTGTTTGCTTCTTTGAGCGGATGCGCGAAGAAGGATGAGACGACACAGACAACGACGAAAGAAACTACGGCTGCGACTACAGCTGCAACGGATACTACAGATGCTCCGGATGCTACAGATGATACATCGGAATCCACGACGGATATGACACTTCTTCCGACTGCATCTCCGACGCCTTATCCGACTCTGGCACCGACCCCGGTCTTTACGAAGATGGTGGCTTACAGAGATCCGGAGTATCCGGATGATTTCGATAGTTTTGAGAACAAACTCACCAGCGAAGAGAACCCGCACGAACTGGAGATCTACGATAAAAAAGGAAATATCCTGCAGCATGATTTCTATATGGGTCCGATGATGACAACCGATACTTTTGAATATGATGAGAACGGCCTGCTGAAATCGAAGTTTTCCCATACGCCTCAGAACGGTATCCCGGATTATGATGTTTCGTATACATACGAATATGATGAGAAGGGACGTCTGGTCAAGGAAACGTCTGATTCCAGTATGGGAGAGGAAGTAAATTCTTCTTTTTGGAACGTCTATATTTATAATGACGATGGTCAGATGATCGAAGAACAATGGTGGGATAATTATGAAGGAAAAGATGCTATGTCCACCAGGATTACATATGAGTACGATGATCAGGGAAAATGTATCATAGAACATCGCGAAGAATTTTGCATCGAAGATGACGGTTCGCGGGATAAGGAGAACACACTCCGTCTGGTTCAAGATGTTAAGTATATTTATAAAAGCGGAAAACTCGTTCAGGAAAATGTATATGATGAACTTGGAGAATTGAGGTCTTCAACCAAGTATGAGTATGACGACAAGGGAAGAATGGTCAAAGAGACCGAAGGTATGTATGATAACTCCAATCCTTATATTGTATATGAGTATGATGACCAGGGGCTTTTGATATCCAAGACACAATATCGGGCTAAGGATATAACCTTTGAGACACAAGAGGAAGTGGATAAGTACTGGAATTTGGATCCGCAAGACCCGGAATTGTTCGAAATCATGTCAAGAGAGATATATAAGTATTATTTTGAGTGACCCTATTTCAGGTTTCGATGCGACATTTCAAGATAAGGGAAAATAAGACAGAATAATGAAAGTATCAAAGAAACTCTCAAGAACGCTTCTTAGCGGAGCGGTCCTGGTGTCTATGTGTGCGCCTTCCGGCTGTGCGCTGAAGGCGGAGAAAGCGCCTCTTTCAGAGGCGGAAATGGAAGCTCAGGCGAGCGAAAAAGCAGGGAAAATGGGGATATCCAAAGACGACCTGCATGGTCAGTACTCGTTTTTCCTTGAATATGCGGACTGTGTTGAGAAGAATACTAAACTCGGAGATTTCAGCGAGTTTGCCATCCGGCTTTTCCCTGATGTGGCCGGGCATATAAGAGACGAGGATAAGGCCTTATTTCTCGATAAGTTAAGTAAGCTTCAGTTTAAGGTGGAAGATATCGAATTTGGCGGGCAATACTTTTCGGATACGGAAGAGATCCTTGTTTCATCTAATTACTACCAATGGGATGAAGCAGATACCTGCTTTATCCTTTATCACGAGATGTTTCACTTCGTGGACCGGTACATCGATGGACTGGAACAGTGTGTGACTTTTAACGGACAGAGCTTTTCAGACGTTGATATCGATGCGGCATACGAGGGAAATGATGAGTGGGTCAGGTGTACTTTTGCCGAAGAAGGGATGGCCGATCTTTATGTGGCAAAGACATTGTCCAAGTCTTTCGATTCCTATCACGCCGCATGCAATTTCCTGACGGCGATGGAATACATTTACGGAAGTGATGTGGTGGAGGATATGCTTTTTGACCGGAACACCACACGGAAGTTTATCTCGATCCTTTCGGAATTGGGCTACAATAACACACGGATCGTGAAGATCATCAAGGACTTCAATGCTTATACATATGACTTCTGGGATTCGGAAACGCTGAGCATTTCCTTTGAAGATGTGCTGGTGGATATGTATGAGAAGAAGATCGGACTGGATTGGCAGAAGGATCCTCTGTTCTGTTTCCTGCTTTATAACCAGAGCGTGGGTTACCTTCCGGAGCGATGCTTCTCCGGATACTATCAGCACAAAGAGATCAAGGATGTATTGGAAAAAGAAAAGGCGAAGATGCATACCCGTTGTGATACGGTCAATCAGACGGCCGATGTTTTTCAGGAGGAAGAGGATCCGGAAAGCTGGCATGCGGCTATCTTTGTGGACGGGGAATTCTTGCTTTCAGAAATCACCTGGGTGCTTGATGAAAATGACGAGTATCGATCGGAGCTTCATCTTCTCCGGTACGACTTTGAAAAAGAAACCCTCATCGAGCATAAGATGATCGACAGACTTGAATTTCCATCGAAACTTCATGAGGATTACTTGAAGAATAAGCAATAGTGAAAGAGACGTCAGGTTTAAGTTTTTGAAATCAGCGAACAACATAATACTCCCCAGGGAAAGGGCTGCCTCAAACCCATATGAGGCGGTCTTTTTTCTTATTCTTCAGGGTGACATTATGTTTTTTCCCAAAAGCACTTGACTCTGACGTTACGTCATAGTTTATAGTATAACTACCGAGGGAGGAAACGACCATGATGACAGTAAACGAAGTAAGTAAACTGGCCGGCGTGAGTATACGCACGTTGCAATATTACGACAAGATCGGACTCCTGCATCCGGCAGGATATTCCGACGCAGGGTACAGACTGTATGACGATACGGATCTGAGAAGACTGCAGCAGATCTTACTGTTCCGAGAACTGGAGTTTCCTCTGAAAGAAATCGGGAAGATCATAGAAAGTCCGGAATTCGATCATGAGCGCGCACTGAAACAGCAGATCGAACTTCTGACGATGAAGCGCAAGCATCTTGATGATCTGATCGGTCTCGCCCGGAAAATACAGAAACAAGGAGAGTATAATATGGAATTTAAAGCATTTGATACAAGTAAAATCGAGGAGTACACGAAGAAGGCGAAAGAGTCCTGGGGTGATACTGCCGAGTATAAGGAATTTGAAAAGAAGCATGGTAAGCGTTCCGCGTCTGAGAACGCTTCCGCATCGGAGGCGCTGATGGCTGTCATTGCCGATTTTGGCCCGCTCCGTGAAGCAGGAACGGCAGTATCCGATCCGAAGGTGCAATCACAGGTCGGAAAGCTTAAGGACTGCATATCCGAGAACTTCTACACCTGCTCGAACGAGACCCTGGCCGGGCTTGGAAAGATGTACGCAGCCGGCGGTGATTTCACGGACAACATCGATAAAGCCGCGGGAGAAGGAACCGCTGTCTATATCAATGACGCAATCCAGGTGTACTGCAAGTAAGAGTTGGGAACGTCGCTCGATACGTTACTTTTCGACTTGCCCGGAGCGACAGATTGAGCGACAAATGGCAAAAGTCGCTCGATACGTTACTTTTTGACCTGCCCGGAGCGACAGATTGAGCGACAAAAGCCAAAATGAGAG
>Ga0310690_10000232_pt1 | contig 131430 bp, 118 predicted proteins | sample AusTroGonzalo_MG_2_FD_207661 | JGI IMG/M metagenome (GOLD analysis project Ga0310690, IMG submission 207661) | Bovine rumen microbial communities from tropical cattle in Woodstock, Queensland, Australia - Gonzalo_04 (v2) (version 2) | ecosystem: Host-associated > Mammals > Digestive system >...
TGCTAATCCTTGATCTCCCAATACCTTTGTTATTGCTGCTGTCAAGGTTGTTTTACCGTGGTCTACGTGTCCTATTGTTCCTACGTTTACATGTGGCTTTGATCTGTCAAATTTTTCTTTTGCCATTGTTTTTTTCTCCTATTTTATTTTATTATGCCTTTTTCTCTAAAATTTTATCTGCAATTTGTTTTGGAACTTCTTCATAATGTGAAGGTTCCATGCTATAGTTTCCTCTACCTTGCGTTAAAGATCTCAATGTTGTTGAGTATCCGAACATTTCTGACAAAGGAACATTAGCTTTAATATGTTCAATTTTGTTTACCGGTTCCATGCTGATAATTTTTCCTCTTCTTGAGTTCAAATCACCGATAACATCACCCATATAATCTTCAGGAACCATAACTTCTGTTTTCATTATAGGTTCAAGAATTACAGGATTTGCTTTTTTACAAGCATCTTTAAATGCCATAGAACCTGCAATCTTAAATGCCATTTCTGAAGAGTCCACTTCGTGGAAAGATCCGTCAGTTAATGTTACTCTTACATCAACAACCGGATATCCTGCCAAAACACCGGATGTTAAAGCTTCTCTAATACCTTTTTCAACTGCAGGGATATATTCTCTCGGAATAACACCACCCACAATTTTGTTAACGAATTCAAAACCTTTCGCAGGAGGTAACGGTTCCAATGTTATAATAACATGTCCATACTGACCTCTACCACCTGTCTGTCTGATGTACTTAGATTCAGCTTCTGATGTCTTTCTAACTGTTTCTCTGTAAGCAACTTGCGGTTTACCGACATTTGCTTGAACATTGAATTCTCTTCTCATTCTGTCTACCAAAACATCCAAATGAAGTTCACCCATACCTGAAATAATGGTTTGGTTTGTTTCCTCATCACTTTTAACTGTGAATGTAGGATCTTCTTCTGCAAGTCTTGATAAAGCATTTGCCAACTTTTCTTCATCAGCTTTTGATTTCGGTTCAATTGCAACTGAAATAACCGGTTCAGGGAATTCCATAGATTCCAAGATAACAGGTTTTGCTTCATCACAAAGTGTATCACCTGTTCCGGTATTTTTCAAACCGACTACTGCTGCAATATCACCGGCTCTAACTTCTTTAATTTCTTCTCTGTTATTTGAATGCATTCTTACGATACGAGAAATTCTTTCCTTGCCGTTTTTGCCGGGATTGAATACATAAGAACCGCTTTGCAAAGTTCCAGAGTAAACTCTAATATAGGTGAGCTTTCCTATAAAAGGGTCTGCTTGTATCTTAAAGGCCAAAGCTGCGAAAGGAGCATTATCGTCAGCCGGTCTTGAAGTTTCTTCATTTGTATTTGCATCTACACAATGCATATCTTTTCTGTCTAACGGTGATGGTAAATAATCACAAACTGCATCCAACATAGGTTGAACACCTTTGTTTTTGAATGCTGTTCCACAGAAAACAGGGATTAATTTTATTTGAAGTGTTGCGTTTCTTATTGCTTGTTTAATTTGAGGAATTGTAGGTTCTTTTCCTTCCATATAGCAGTTCATTACATCGTCGCTGTAATCTGCAATAAGTTCTATCATTTTTTCTCTTAATTCTTTTGCTTTATCTACTAAATCTGCAGGAATGTCGGTTATATCAAATTTTGCACCTAATTCTTCTCCGTGCCAAATGTAAGCTTTCATTTGTACCAAATCAACAACACCTTGGAAAGATGATTCGGCTCCGATAGGAATTTGCATTGTAAGAGGTGTTGCACCTAACTTTTCTCTTATTTGGTCTATAACCATGAAATAATCTGCACCGATTTTATCCATTTTGTTTGAAAAAACGATTCTTGGTACATTATATTTATCTGCTTGTCTCCAAACTGTTTCGGATTGAGGTTCAACTCCGTTTCCGGAATCGAACACAACAACTGCACCGTCAAGAACTCTTAAAGATCTTTCTACTTCTGCGGTAAAATCAACGTGTCCCGGGGTATCAATTATGTTAAACTGCATATCTTGCCATTTACAATATGTTGCAGCTGAACAAATAGTAATACCTCTTTCTCTTTCCTGTTCCATCCAGTCCATTGTTGCAGCACCTTCGTGAACTTCACCGATTTTGTGAGTTCTTCCGGTATAAAAAAGGATTCTTTCTGTTGTTGTGGTTTTACCGGCATCAATGTGAGCGGCAATACCAAAGTTTCTAATCTTTTCTAATGAAAACTCTCTAGCCATTTTCTTTCCCTGATATTTTTTATTTTACATAAATATTTTCTTGTTTTAATAATAACAAAAATATGCAAAGCATAACGATTTTTTTCGTTATACATGCACGATAAAACATATATTTTTCTTACAAAAAAAACTTATGTAAGTTATTGCATTATATCTAAAAATTATTTTAAAGTCAATACTTATTACAATATTTTTTTATTAATTTTACAAACAAAATTAAAAGCATTTTTAAACTAAATAATATAATAATGTATAATAGTTAATTATGATTATAGGTATAATTCCGGACATTCACCAAACTACACACTTTATAAAAATGGTTGAAAACAATATAAACCATTTGGATAAACTTGTTTTTTTGGGTGACTATGTAGATAATTGGCTGGAAAAGATATGGTGGAACATTCCGGAACATAACCCCGTAAACATTATAAATAAGGTTGTATCTTACAAACAAAAGTATCCGAACAAAATAGATTTGCTTTTAGGCAACCACTGTTTATCTTATTTATCAAAAAATCCCATATCCAAAAGAGTCAGCGGTCACCAACATGAACACGATACCGAAATTGCACAAGCATTTTTAAACAGTATAAAGGAATTTAAAATTGCCGTAGAATACGATAATTGGGTAATATCCCATGCCGGGTTTTCAAACACTTGGGCAAACAATCAAAAAGATACGGGTTTCAATAAAGATACCGAAAACATAATAGATTGGTGCAACAAAATGTTGTTGGAACATAACTTTCACTATTTTGATTGGACCGGTCTTACAAGCCCAAGCGGAGATGAAGTTACACAAACCCCTACCTGGATAAGACCTTTTTCATTAATGAAAGATTCTTATTTTGCTAACCAGTTGGTAGGGCACAGCGAAACCGAACTTGCACCTATTTTTGTTACGGATAAAAAAACAAACTTGATTCTTGTAGATTCACCGGAACACACCTGTTATTTTGAACTTGATACAAAAAACCCGCCGAAATTCGAAACGGTAGAAGCTGTATTAAACAATATAAAAAAGAAATCGTTATAGTTTCTTTTTATAAGTTTTTATACTATCAATTAAAAAATAAATGTAAGCGGTAGCGATTGGTACTTGATTGAACCAAATACGAAATTAGAATTTAAAAGATGAAGTCGCTTCGCTAATCTTGTTGTAAAAAGTTCACTTCCTTACAACAAGGAAAATTCCGGTTATTACCAATAGGAATCCCACCGCATTAAATAACGACACCTGTTCCCCGAAAACAAGCACCCCCACAATTATCGCCGTAAGCGGTTCGAGTGCACCAATTATTGAAGTTCTTGTAGCACCGATAAGTTTTATTGCAACATTCACGGTTTCTATAGCAACTATTGTAGGTACTATTGCAAGTCCCAACACATATAACCATTGGTTAGGTTTTGTAAGCAACTGAAAATCAAGTCCAAACCTTAAACATATAAAATAAAAAACCGTTCCTGAAAGCATAACATAAAATGTTACTTTTTCCGGTTGCATATGTTTTATATTTTTTATTGTTTTAACAAATATCATATACAGAGCATACATTATTGCACCGCACAGAGAGAACAAAAATCCTAAAAATTTTCCGCCGGTATGCATTTCTCCCGCATAGTTTAAAAGTGCAACTCCCAAGAAAGCACAAGCAATAGAAACTACCGTTGTTTTTGTAAGCTTTTCATGGAAAAATAGTGTCATAATTAAGGCAACTATTACCGGATAAACAAACACTATTGTACATGCAATTCCCGAATCTATATATTTTAAAGCGGCAAACAAAGCAATGGAAGATACCGCAAAAGTGATACCTACAAAAAACAATGTTACAAACTCTTTAAAAGTTACGAAAAGACTTATTTTCTTATGAACTTTTAATATGTACAAATAAATCAGAAATGCAAACAGGTATCTGTAAAACAGTGAGTTAGATACAGATGAACCCGTATTATATAACAGTATGGCAAATAAAGGATATAAGCCATAACATATTGAAGATATTATTGCATCAACAAAACCTATTCTTACCGCTCTTTTCATAATCGTTCTCTAAAAAATAATGTAAGATTATACCAAAAAAAGTGCAGTTTGTCGTTGGCTGCTTCCGAAGAGGTTCGGAGTTGGCAGTTGGTTGTTTGTCGTTGGAGGACAAATATTTTGGGACGAACTGAAGCATTTTAAGATTGCGGTGTACTTTTCGCGAAAGCGGTACATAAGATTTTAAAATGCAAAAGTGCAGTCCAAAATATTTGTTCGATATAAAGAGAAAATTTTAACAAGAAGTACTCGATTGAACCAAATACGAAGTTAGAATTTAAAAGATGAAGTCGCTTCTCTAATTTGATTTATCAAAACAATTTGATTTTGATTTATCAAAATAATCCAAAGAAAAGATTCAAAATCAAAATCAAAAGAAAAGAAAGTGTAAGGAATGCCTTAACCCCCGTTCCCAACAAAAACCCCACAAACGAACTGAAAGCGGATTTAACCGCTTTTTTAAAATCTTTAGAATCATTTATCAGTTCACCTATCAATGCACCGATAAACGATCCGAAAATTAAAATTATCGGATTAACAAAAATTATTCCGGTTAAACTGCCGATCAGAGCCCCCCTTTCACCGCTTTTTGTTCCCCCGCTTTTTTTAACCATCCTTGCGGGAATAACATAATCCAAAACAGAAATAATTAACATAAGTAAAAGAGTTACAACCAATGTCCAAATACTTAAGGTACAGTCCGGAGAAAAGAAAGCAATAAATAAACCGAGCCACCCTATAGGAAGCCCGGGAAACATCGGAATAAATGTTCCAACCAACCCGACTATAATAAAAATAAATGCTAAAACAATTAAAGATACAGACAATTATAAATCCTTTATAAAATTTAGTATATTTTACTAAAATTTAAAATGAAAAAATATTGGTTTATAGTTATTATTTTAGTAAAATGAGTTTCTACAATGAAAAAAATATTAAATCTATTAAAAAACAATATAGTTTACAATTTTGTTTTAATACTTATTCTGACATTTATAACCATTATTCTTTTTAACGATTCGCACAAAATTCCGTTGGATATAGACGAAATCTTTACACTTAACATTTTATATATGAACAACTTATCTGAAGTTATAAAATTTGGCAACATTTTGGATAATCATCCTCCTTTATACCATTTAATCATGTACTTTTTTACAAAATGTTTTGGATTATCCGAACAAATAATAAGAATACCGTCCGTTATTTTCAGTATCATTTCTTTTTATTTAGTTTTCGTGTTAGGCAAAAAAATTTATTCTAAAACTTACGGTTTTACATCTTTAATAATTACCGCAATATTGATACCTAAACCTTGGATAGTTTTTTATGCAAGGTGCTATATTCTACTATTATTATTTTGTATTTTAACAATGATAAACTTGGTAAACATAATAAAATTTAAAACGGAAAGCCCAAACAAACAAGTTCCTTCCAATATAATGTTTTATTATATTTTTTCTTCGTTAATGTGTGTATATACACACTATTTCGGTTGTATTCTTATTTTTTGTGAACTGTTTTTCTTGTTTATGGTTTTTTATAAAAAAGTTATAAAAGAAATTGTTGTGACAGTTACATCGCTAACACTACTTTTCGGGCCTTGGTTATTGATTTCTCATCCGAAAAAAGCACCTACTGCTACCCCGGTTTTTACGGAATGGCTAAAATGGAATGTGTTCAACAATTATAATGTGTACTGGTTAATTGCCATAATCGTTGTCGGAATAATATATTTTGTATACAACCTAAACAAACATTCAAAAGAAGAGAAAACATATTTTTCTCTTATGTTGTACTTGTTTATTTTCCCTTTCTTGTTGATATATTTTACACATAATTTTATTATTAAGTGTTATCAACCTAAGTACCTTATAATTTCGTTGGTACCTTTTTATATGATGATATCCGCCACATTTGTTATGTTCCTGAAAAACAAAATCAGTTTAATTTTGGCGCTTATAACTTTTTATATGTTATCAATTAAACAAGTTATACCGCCGGATGCTTTTACCGAATACAATTTAAATTTTGCTATAAACAACCATAACAATTTTAACAGACCTATTGTTATTATAGATAAACATGCTATGTATATCAAATATTACAAATATCATATTGATAACTACGCACGACCAAATAATATTAGTTTCATAAATGATTTTGATAACGAAAAAATTATTGAAAAAATAGATAAAGCGGTTGTTGAAAACAACAACCGCTATGTATGGCTTATAGATTCAACTTCAATATATGATATAGACCAAATTTCAAACAAAAAAAATATAATAAAAATCAATAAGAGTTTACCGTCTATTTATTTGGCAAAATAAACTTTTTTATCTCATTCATTTTTTTTGTTATAAATTCGTTGTTAGGATCAAGTTCCAAATATTTGTTTAAATAGTAATTTGCTTTTTCATAATCTTTGATGTATTCGTAATATAATCCTAAATTGAAAAATTCCGCCATATCAACATTTGTTTGAACGCCTACATCAACTCTAACGCCAAGTTCGTGACATTTTTGTTCAAACCTCTTACAACGATTCAATCTTACCGGATATGTATTTTTACCGTCAATGGTCTCCCAATACAAGTGATGATTAAACGGTGTTTTTATACCAAACTTTTCAGGATGTTCATGCAACATACTAAACTGTTCTATTGCACAATAAGAACGACTCGGATACACTCTTTCAAAATATTTCCCTGTTTCTGTAATAAAATCCAATGTTTGTTGAAAATCTTCTTCCGTTTCACCGGGGAAACCGAACATAAAGTTTCCTGTTACTTTAATACCTGATTGAGAAACATTTTTTAACACATATTTTGCATCCTCTTGTTTATAACCCTTGTTCATCAATTTCAAAAGTCTCGGCGAACCCGTTTCTATACCGAAAATAAGTTTTTCGCAACCACACTCTCTCATTTTTCTGCAAAGACTTTCAGTCATTTTCGGATTAATAATCGCATTTGCCAACCATATCATTTTCGTTCCTAACGGAGGATACTTTATCATCAAATCACAGAATTCTTCCAATCTTTCAACGTTTGCATTTATCTCCAAATCCAAAAAATCTATATGTATAACATTGGGATGAAATGCTTTATAAAAATTTATTTCCTGATGTAATTTTTCCGCACTGATTTCTCTGTACTTTCCCCAATATGCACAACATCTGCAAAAAGCGCATCTCCAAACACATCCTCTTGATGTTTCAATGGCAAAATGTTCATTATCATCATAATCGTCTATCGATAAATCTCTGTAATCCGGAAAAGGTAAATCATCAAGATTTTGTGGCGGTATTGCTGCCTGAGTTTTAACTATTTTGTTATCCTGTTTATAACATATACCGTTTATTGAAGATAAATCTTTTTTATTTTCTATTGCATTTAACAATTCTACTAAAGTTAAATCCGGTTCACCGGGAATAATATAATCGGGGCAACTATTTTCATATAAGAACTCTATATATTTTTTATCCTGAAAAAGTTCTCCGAAGAAAACAATTTTGGTTTCTTTTTTAAGATGTTGTTTCAACATTTGTAAGAAAACCATACTTGATGTATAAGATGATGTCATTAACCAAAAACATATAATATCCGGACAAGAATCAACAATTTTATTTATACAAAAATCTACCTGTTCTTTGTTTTCGGCAAAGTATTCTTTTATATTTTCCTGCCTTCCCCAAAAAACAACTTGTTCCCACGCCCACAAATTCTTATTTTCATCACTACGATGTTTATACAGATAATTATTTATATCAAAGCAATGTGTATCAAACCCTTTTGATCTTAAAGAACCGGCAACTTGCGCTACTCTTATAGGCGGTTCTCTCGTAGCCCACATAGGACAGTTAAGCAATGTAATTTTCATTTTATTCTCCGTTTACTAACAATAAAATTTAATAAAAGGGAAAGATGTTAAAAGGTTCTAAAACGGAATGTGCGACAAATTTCAAAAAAATGTCGATACCAAATTTATCGATAACACAAAAAATGCCTTTATAAACTATTTTAAAAATTTTTCTTTCCCAAGAACGTTACAAACAAGCAACAGACCTAAACAAAACATTTTTCTATTATTTTTCCCGTTACGAGACAATACTCAAACAAAACACTTCTATGAAACTTCATTTATTTGTCCGTTACGACAATGACAAATATACACTATACGAACACAATTGTCAATGTTTTAAAAAATCTTATAAAAATGTATAATGAGTTAAACTTACTTTAAAGGACTTTTAATGATACCTTCGCCGATATTAACAAACAAGCCAAATAACCTTGTTTTTTTAGATATTGAAACAACAGGGCTTTCTATGGAACATGGGGCAAGAACCTGCGAAATAGCTATGTTAAAAGTTTCCGATGGTATAGAAACGGAATTTAATACACTTGTAAATCCAAATTGTTTAATACCGGACTTTTCTTCAAATATTCACGGTATAACAAACGATATGGTAAAAGATGCACCGAAATTTTGTGATATAGCAAAAGATATTGCAAATTTTATAGACGGTTTTGTTTTAGTGTGTCATAACGCTTATTTTGATTTAAATTTTGTTTCAAAAGAAATAATGGAAAGCGGTATAAATTCACCTGAAATGTATTTTTTGGATACTTTAATTATTTCAAGGCAATATTTTTCTTTTGAATCCAATAAGCTCGGAGACATAGCAAGAATTTTGGATATAGAAGTAAACCAAGCTCATAGAGCTATGGCCGATGTTTTAACCATGAAATCAATATCTAAATATTTATTTGCTAATCTTTACAGGAAAGGTATTGATACTTTAGAACCGTCCTATTTTGAACAATCATTAAATATTAAGAAGAAATAACTATTTTTTTAAGAGTTTATATTCAACGGAATCGGATAGTGCCTGCCAACAGGCATCAATAATATTTTCACTTACACCGATCGTTCCCCAACTTTGTTTTTTATCTTTAGTTTCTATCAACACCCTAACTTTTGCGGCAGTATTTGCATCTGAATTGATAACTCTTACTTTAAAATCGGTAAGTAAAACATTTTTTATTTCCGGATAAAATTTTATTAATGCCTTTCTTAAACATTTATCCAAAGCATTAACAGGTCCTTCCCCTTCGGCAACGGTATGTTCTTCTTTACCGTTAACATCAAGCTTAACGGTAGCTTCGGAAACAATTGAACCGTCAGCATTTTTTTCTACACTTACTCTATAACTTTTTAATGTGAAAAAATCTTTACATTTGTTTTCTACTTTCTTTGTAAGTATATAAAAAGAACCGTCTGCATTTTCATATTGATAACCTTCATTTTCTTTTTCTTTAACGATATTTATTATACCATGCAAATTTTTTTCTTTTTCCAAATCTATTGCCAACTCATCGGCTTTTGAAACAATGTTACTTTTACCGGACAAATCACTAACCAAAATGTTTCTTTTATTTCCTACATGTTTAGGATTAATATGTTCGTAAGTTTTAGAATCTTTTTTTATTGCAGAAACATGAACTCCTGCTTTATGTGCAAATGCACTTCTTCCGACATAAGGCAAACAATCGTTAGGAATTAAATTTGCTATTTCATCAACATATCTTGAAAGAGTTGTTATTTCTTTTAATTTTTTTACCGGAACGCAATGGTATTTGCCTTTTAATTGTAAAGAAGGAATTATCGAGCATAAATTTGCATTACCGCATCTTTCACCTATACCATTTATTGTTCCTTGTACCAACTCGCAACCGGACTGAACCGCAATTATAGAGTTTGCGACAGCACACTCGCAATCATTATGAGCATGAATACCGAATTTTGTATTAGGAAATTCTTTTATTGTTTCTTTAACTATTTTTTCAATATATGAAGGAAGCACTCCACCGTTTGTTTCACATAAACAAATATAATCGGCTCCTGAATCTATTGCTGCTTTTATTGTTTGTAATGCATAATTTTTGTTGTGTATATACCCGTCAAAATAATGTTCTGCGTCATATATAATTTCAAAATTTTTTTGTTTTAAAAATGATATAGTATCACTTATCATTTTAAGATTTTCTTTAAGAGTGGTTTTTAAAGCACACTCAACATGTAAGTCCCAGGATTTTCCGAATATACATACAACTTTTGCTCCGGATTCTACAATTTTTTTTATATTTTCATCTTTTTTTATATCGGAATGTTTTTTCCTTGTAGAACCGAAAGCTACAAGTTTCGAATTTTTAAAATTATCTTTTGCGAGTTTAAAAAACTCTTCATCTTTAGGGTTTGAACCCGGCCAACCGCCTTCAATATAAGATACACCAAAGTCATCGAGAGCAGAGGATATTTTCAGTTTGTCCTCAACCGAAAATGAAATCCCTGCTCCCTGACTGCCATCTCTTAATGTCGTATCAAATATTTTTATTTGTTTCATCTAACACAAAACCAAATTAATCCATACCTTTAGCTTCTAAATCATCTCCTTTTTTCTGATCTTTTTCTGCTAAATCTTCTTTACCTTTTTCTCTATAAGCAGCAGCTCTCCATTTATAATAAACAGATCTTTTATTATTCAATTCTATTGCTTTTGTATAACATTCTATAGCACCGTCAAAATCTTTTTTAGCATACTTGGCTCTACCAAGATCTCCATATATCCAATCAACATCTTTTTTCAATTCCAATGCTTTACTGAAAAAATTTATAGCTTCATCTGGATTATTATCTTCTTCTAAAGCTTTTTTTCCTTTATTGAACAAAATATCTGCATTTTCAAAATTGTCGTTATTTTTGTCTTCATTTCCATCGATTTCTTCAACATCAATTTCTTCAACAACAACATCGCTGCTATCATTGTTTTCATAGTTTTCTTTTGATTGACAACCAACACAAACAAACCCCACCAACAACAAACTCAAAAACAAAACTTTTTTCATTTTTTTTGTCTCCTTTTTATAAATTTAAAGATTTAAAACAAAAACCTTTATTTTTAATTTATTTTTTGTTTAATTTAAAACCTTTATGCAATTCATTTACTGCTTTATTTAAATCAACGGAATCTATAACGCAGGAAACTTTTATTTCACTTGTTGATATCATTTCGATATTTATTTTGTTCTTAGCTAAAATATCAAACATTTTGGATGCAACACCTGCATGAGTTTTCATACCTACACCTACCACGGAAACTTTTGCAACATGTTCATCACAAGTTACTGTTTGTGCACCCAACTCTTTTGCAAGTTCATCAACTTTTTGCTGAGTTTTTTTCATATCTACTTTACTTACAGTAAAAGAAATGTCGTTTTTCTTATCCAAAGCTGCAGACTGGATAATCATATCTACGTTGATACCGAGTTTTGCAATAGAGCTGAATATTTTTGCTGCCATACCCGGAACATCCGGCAAATCTATCAAAGAAAATTTTACCTGATTTTTATCAAAAGTTACTGCTGATACCATAAGGTCTTCCATTTTTTTTCTCCCTATTTTTTCTTCACTTACTATATAAGTTCCTTCTTTATCGGAAAATGTTGATCTTGCATGAACTTCTATTCCGTAATTTTTTGCAACTTCTATACTTCTTGTTTGCATAACTTGTGCACCGGAACCTGCCATTTCAAGCATTTCTTCATAAGATATCAAATCTATTTTTCTTGCATCTTTTACAACTCTCGGATCTGTTGTAAAAATGCCTTCAACATCGCTATAAATTTCACAAAGATTTGCTTTCATTTGTGCAGCAAGAGCAACAGCCGTTAAATCCGAACCGCCTCTGCCTAAAGTAGTAATATCTCCTGCTTTGTTCATACCTTGAAAACCTGCAACGATAACAATGTTTCCTTTATCCAACAAAGAAAATATTTTTTTAGGATTTATTTTCTTTACTCTTGCTCTTGTATAATCGTCATCCGTAGAAATTCCTGCCTGAAAACCTGTTAAAGAAACTGCTTTGTGCCCCATAGATTGAATTGCCATTGCAAGTAGTGAAATAGACATCTGTTCACCTGTTGCAAGAAGCATATCCATTTCTCTAGGACTGGGATCTGCCGTAATTTCTTCACATCTTGTAATTAAATCATCGGTAGTATCACCTGGAGCAGAAACAACAACAACAATTTTATTGCCACCTTTTTTTCTTGCAATAACTTTGTTTGCAACATGTTTCATTTTGTCACTGTCTGCTACCGAAGATCCGCCAAACTTCATCACGATTAATGCCATCTTTTTTACTCCAATTCATAATTTATAATTTACAATTAATGTGTTTTTTGCACTGCAAAAAACTTAATTATTAAAAAAACACTTTGTATTTTTTACCGACATCATACATTATCAGTTATATTTTCTCTGCTCCGTTTTTAGAAAAGCTTAAAATAAAAGTTTTTGTGGGAACAGTTTCCTTTTTCCATATTTTTGCCATTGCTTTTGCAACTTTTTCTGCTTTGCTGTTATCACAAAAAGCTATCATTGATGGTCCTGCACCGGACAAACATGCTCCATAAGCTCCTTCTTTAACCGCAGAATCTATCAATCCCTGCATAACAGGAATAAGTTTTGCTCTGTAAGGTTGATGAATTTTATCTTGCATTGCTTCTTGTAAAACTTTAAAATCGTTTGTACAAAATGCTTTTGTAAGTAATGCTACTCTTGATATATTAAAAACAACATCTTTTCTATCATATTTGGAAGGTAAAATATTTCTTGATCTTTCGGTTGCAAGTTCAAAACCCGGTGTACACACAACAGCTTTTATTTTAGGTATAGGTAACTTTATAACATCTATCATATCGTTACCTTGATTTATCGAAATACATACACCGCCGTAAAATGCCGGTATTATGTTATCGGGATGACCTTCAAGTTTTACACCGAGTTGAGCCATTTCACCCAATGTTAACTTGTTACCGCATATTTGGTTTGCAGCTATTATTCCCGCTGCTCTTGCTGCTGATGATGAGCCCAGACCTGAACTTAACGGAATATTATTTGTAAGTTTTATATTAAAACTTTTTAAGCTATATTTATCATTTTGGTCAAGCAACATAAAAACGGCATCCATTGCTTTCCACAAAATATTTCTTTCGTCTTTCGGCAAAATTTTTCTGCCTTCACCCGCAACTACAAACTTTGCTTTTTTCGAATCTTCGGCAATTGATACCTCAAGTTCATTATACAATGATAAACTTGCTCCCAACACATCGAAACCCGGACCTAAATTTGCAGTAGTTGCCGGTACTCTTACTTTTATTGTTTTCATAGTTCTTCATCCCTCATTGAACAAAATTCTCCACACATCGAACATGTATCTTTTAAGTTCGGTTTTATTTTTGCTCTTTCTTTATCAAACTTTATCGGATCCAAACAAAACTCTCTTTGTTTTTCCCAATTTCTTTCTTTTCTATATTTAGACATTTGATAATCTTGTTCTCTTGCGCCTTTAACATTTTTTACTATATCTGCACTATGTGCAGCAATTCTTGATGCAATAACTCCTTCTCTAACATCATCTACATCAGGCAACCTTAAATGTTCTGCCGGTGTAACATAACAAATAAAATCTACACCGAAACTTGCTGCCATTGCTCCACCGATTGCAGATGTTATATGGTCGTATCCCGGAGCAATATCGGTAACTAAAGGTCCTAAGAAATATAAAGGGCTGTTATGTGTTAATCTTTTTGCAAGTAAAACATTTGATTGTATTTGGTTTATAGGAATGTGTCCCGGGCCTTCAATCATAACTTGTACCCCTTCCTTTCTTGCTCTTAATGCAAGTTCTCCCAGTATTGAAAGTTCCGCAAGTTGAGGACCGTCTGTTGCATCCGGATTTCCGCCCGGTCTGAACCCGTCACCTAAACTTAATGTAACATCATATTTTTTTGCTATTTTTAAAAGTCTGTCATATTGTTCGTAATAAGGATTTTCTTTTTTGTTTGCTTTTATCCATTTAACTAAAAATGAACCGCCTCTGCTAACTACACCCATAAGTCTCGGTTGTCTATCTAACATTGAAACAGTTTCTTGGTTAACTCCACAATGTATTGTCATAAAATCAACACCTTCTTCGGCTTGTTGTTCTATAACATCAAACATCAGTTCCGGATCCATTTGTGAAATTTTTTTCTTACCGCCTCTGATAGTTTGACTTGCAACCTGATATATAGGAACAGTTCCCACTTGTACCGGACATTGCGCCAAAATTTCTTTCCTCATTTCTATCAAGTTTCCGCCTGTAGATAAATCCATTATGGCATCTGCTCCGTACTCAACGGCAACTCTCATTTTTTCAAGTTCTTCTTTTATGCTTATATGGTCGGGAGATGTTCCCAAATTTGCATTAATTTTTGTTTTAAGCCCTGCACCGATAGCTCTCGGTAACTTTTGTATTCTTTTAATATTTTTAGGGATAACTATTGTTCCTTCACTTATACCTTTTAAAACAAAATCAGTTGACACTTGTTCATATTTAGCAACTTCTTCAACTTCTTTTGTCACAACATTTTTTTTGGCTTGTTCAACTAAAGTCATAACTATATTCCTTATTTTATACTAAGTATTATTTCTTTTATATCTTGTGCTTCTTTTTTTATATCTTGCGCACCGCACACCGCTCTTACAACTGCAACACCATCGGCACCCGCTTTAATAACATCTGCAACATTGGTTTTATCTATACCACCGATAGCAATAATAGGTTTTGTTATATTTGCGGTTCTTATCTTTTTTAAAACTTCCAAACCTCTAACATTAACTTCAGGTTTTGTCGTTGTCGGGAAAATTGCACCGCAACCTATATAATCTACCGGCAATTTATCAGCTTCAACAACTTTATCGTAACCGGAAGCGGAAATTCCTACAATCTTATTTTCGCCTAAAATTTTTCTTGCATAAAAAACAGGTAAATCGGTTTGCCCTAAATGTACTCCGTCACTATTTGAAATATCGGCAATATCCGTTCTATTATTTACGGTAAAATATACATTGTATTTACTACAAATTTGTTGCAATTTTACAGAAAGATCAAACAAGTCCTTATCAGACATTTTTTTATCTCTAAGTTGAATCATATCCGCTCCACCCTGACACGCAAGTTCAACTTGTTTTTCGTAAGAAATGTCATCTCTCGGACAAGTAATACATAATAACTTTATTTCTCTTTTTAACATATAAAAAAATCAATCTAAAATAGCTTTTAAATTATACTAACTCATATACTAAAAATCAAGAACAAAAATTGCTTAGCAATTTTGAAGAATAGTGGCCCGGAGGAATAGAGGTATAGAATAACATAAACAGCCCAACAAAGAACCAAAATAGTGTAGTGTTATTTATAGTTTCTATACATCCATACTTCCATACATCTATACATCAAAATCATTTTTATATATAATAGTTAAAATTCATTATCGGATTTTTAGTAATGCTTAACATACTTCTTATTTTTTATAATTGTTTACTTTTAGTTTTTTTAGTTCCAATACTTTTGGCGATTGTTTTGGCAGGCAAAAAAAATCGTCAAGAATTTTTTTACCATATAAAAGAAAGACTCTCTTGTTGGAACATACCGCAACTCGATAAAAACAAAAAAACCGTTTGGATACATTGTGCTTCTTTAGGCGAAGCTAAAGCCGTAGAACCGATGATTCCCCACTTACAAGAATACAACATTATAGTTTCTACAATAACAAAATCCGCAAGGGAATATGTTTCAAAAATTAAAGGAATATCTTATTTTGCTCTTGCACCGGTAGATATTTACCCGTTTATCTACTCAATACTAAAAAAAATAAAACCGAATATTCTTATTCTTATTGAAACCGAATTTTGGCCAAGTATGATAACTTGTGCAAACAAAATAGGAACAAAAATTATAACGGTTAACGGAAGAATTTCTAAAGGTGCATTCCCTTATTATAAACTTACCAAATTTTTCTGGAAACCGTTTTTGAATCTTATAACTTTTATTTCTGTAAGAAACGAACATGATTATAACAGATTTGTTGCGCTAACGAACAACAAAGAAAAAATCGGTATTACAGGCAACATAAAATACGATAGAGATTTTACAAGCGAAACCATAACAAAAGAATCTTTATTTTTTAATCCCAACGATTTAATTTTGACCGCAGGCAGCACAAGAGAAGGAGAAGAAGAAACGGTAGTAACTGTTTTTATAAAACTAAAAGAAAAATTTATAAACTTAAAATTGATCATTGCACCAAGACACATTTCAAGAGTAAACGAAGTTTCTTCTCTATTAAGAAAGAACAATTTATCTTTTGAACTATTTTCAAAATTAACAGATACAAAAAAAGATGTTATTATTGTAGATGTATTTGGAAAATTGCAAACAATATATTCAATATCGAATATAGTTTTTATAGGTGGTTCAATAGTAAATAAAGGCGGACAAAACCCTATAGAAGCGGCGGCTTATTCCAAACCTATAATTTTCGGTAAATATATGTACAATTTTGAAAACGAGTCGGCATCTTTAAAAAATAACGGAGCTTTTGAAATAAATTCTAAAGAAGAATTTTTAGATATAGCAACAAAACTTTTAAGTGATACGGAACTTAGAAAAGAAGTAGGAAATAAAGCTTTTGAAGTAGTAAAAAGTCAAAAAGGTGCTATAGAAAAAAACATAAAAATAATAAAAAGTTTTATATGAGAACTAAGCAATGAAAATTCTTCTTGTTTCGGTAAATATAATGACAACTCTTTTTCCTGTTTATCCTCTTGGAATGTCAGTGGTTGCAAACATTTTAAAAAAAGGCAATCACGATGTGTTTCAATTCGATTTTTTTGCAAACGGACAATCCTACGATAAATTTGAAGAGGTTTTAAAAACTTTCGATCCGCAACTTATTGGCATATCTATAAGAAATTTTGATGAATCTCTAATAGAAATATCCAACAAAATTTATTCCTTATCAAAAAAAGCCAACAAAACCGTGTTCGTTGGCGGACAAGCTTGTACGGCTTGTTCTTCCTTTTCTCAAAAAAATGTATGGGAAAAAATAAATGCCGATTTCTACTGTTTGGGACAAGCCGAAGGTAATCTTGTAAAATTCGTTAATGATTTTGAAAATGGAATTCTTCCAAAAAATAAAATTATTCCTACAGAGAATTTTAATAAGATATATGGTGCATTATATGATAAGGATATTCTTAATTTTTATAAACAGTTTGATCTTTCGGTAGGAGTAAACTCTAAAAGAGGTTGTGAATATTCCTGTTTTTATTGCAGTTACAGAGATATAGACGGATACTCAATTAAATACAGAGATATAATTGATGTTATTAAAGATATTAAATTTTTAAAAGAAAACAATATAAATTCTTTTTTTTTCGCAGATAGTATTTTAACCGACAATTCGGATTATTTTTTCAAATTATTAACCGAACTAAAAAAAGAAAAACTTGATATTCAGTGGACAGGTTTTTTAAGACCTGAAAAATTAACAAAAAATTTATTGCATTTAATGAAAGAAACAGGTTTGTTTTCTCCGAATATCTCAATAGACGGAACTACAAAACAAACATTAGAAGGATATAAGAAGCAATTCGTTTGGGAAGATGTGATAAAAGCGGACGAAATGATTTATGATGAAAATTTTGAGGAGAGTAGAGCAAGTTTTCTATTCGGCGGTCCTTGTGAAACAAAAGAAAGTGTATTGGAAGGAATCGATAATATAAAAAAATTGCATTTCACAGATATATTTATTGAAATATTTGAGACGGCACCCGTAAACGGGAAATTTATAAGGAGAGAAGATGTTTGTGATTTAACAAGAGAATGGATAGAAGAACAACTAATTCATTCTTTTGGGAAAATAGGAATGATCGAACTAAACAAAAAAAATGAAAAATAAAATTATAGAACTTTTAAAAAATAGTCCTAAACCTAAAATATTAGTAGTGCAGCCCAGCAGAATGGGTGACATAATATTTGCTTTACCTGCAGTTACACAAATAAAAAAAACTTATCCGAATGCACATATCAGTTGGATTGCAGATGAAAGATGTGCGGAAATAATAACGGAAAATCCGTTAATAGATAATCTAATTGTTTTTGACAGAAGACATATTACCCTTTCATACTTAAAACAGATGTATAAAAAGTTAAGAGCAGAAAAGTTTGATTTAAGTATAGATTTTCATGGTCTTTTTAAATCGGCGTTTATAGTTAAAATGGCAGGAGCAAAATATAAACTTGCATCATCTTCTACAAACGGGATGAGAGAACTTTCATGGTTGTTTTCTAAAGAAATTAAACCGGATAATATAAATACTCATTGTATAGAAAGACATTTGGCAGTTGCAAAATATTTAGGGTGCATTGTTGATACGAATAATTTGGATTACAGTTTACATGTAGATGAAAAATATATTGATCAAGTAAAAGAAATATTAAAAAAAGAAAATGTAGATTTAAACAAAAAAATAGTGTTGGTTCATCCGGGTGGCGGATGGATATCCAGAAGATGGCAAAGTGAAAAGTTTGCACAAACTATCGATTTACTAAATAGAATTTATGATGTTAATGTAATGCTTATCGGCGGTAAAGAGGGTGGTGCCAGTGAAAAAGGACTTGATGAAGAGATAATATCTTTATCTAAAATTAAAAAAATAACTAACCTAACCGGTAAACTTACATTAAAACAGTTAATGGCAATATTTAAACTTGCAAGTTTGTTTTTGGCAAACGAAGCGGGTCCTATGCATATAGCAACAGCACTAAAAGTTCCAGCAATTGCAATTTTAGGTCCGACAGATGCTAAAAGAACAGGACCTTTCAAAGGAAATACTACTGTTATTCAAAAGAATGTGGATTGCCAACCTTGTAGAAACAGGACTTGCACTAAGGTGGAATGTATGAAAAAAATATCAGTTGAAGAAGTTTTTTGTGAAATTAGCAAAAAACTTAGACAACAAGGATAAAAGCATGGAACTGAAAAAAGGTATATATAAACATTTTAAAGGTGATTATTATCTTGTTGAAGATGTTGCAACTCACAGTGAAACTGATGAAAAGTATGTAGTTTATAGGGCATTGTACGGAAATACCGGTTTATATATAAGACCTTACGATATGTTCACTTCGGAAGTTGACCATAAAAAGTATCCGGATGTTAAACAGAAGTATAGATTTGAATTTCAAGAGATCAAAAGTAAAAAAAATCAAAACGGCAATTTATAATTTATAATGTACAATGTATAATTTCGGTGTCCTTCGGACGGATATTTTATGGATTGCCACAAAAATTATGCGAATTTTTTTCGCAATGACACTGCTTTGTCGTTGTCGTGGTTTGCTCTCAAAGGATTTCAAGATTTTAAGATATAACGAAATATTTGCCGACCGAAGTGTACATAAAAGAAAGCGAAGCGGTTGGTACTCGAAGGAGACAAATATGATGTTAGAGCTTAAAAGATAAATCCGTTTCGCTTAGATAAATAAATTTATCGCATACTTAATTTACATCCACAGTATCTCTGACTGTAAAGGCCAAGCTTCTTAATTTTATGTACCCCGTCATAATGAATCTTTCGCGGATCCACATAAACAAAGTTCAATCCGTTTTTAACTGCCATCTCTTCGCACATTTGTTTTATAACATCATGTTTTTGGTATGGGCTGGATAGTAATGTTGTTGAAAAGTTTTTTATATTATTTTGTTTTGCTACTTCTACCGTTTTTTCTAATCTTTTTAAATAACAATAATAACATCTTCCTTTATCACATTTAACGGCATCATTAAGCCATAACTGTTCATATTTTGTTTCATCTTCTAACCAATCGGCTTTTATTTCCATTTTTTGAATATTTACCAAATCCATATACTTGTTCCAGGTATCGTATCTTGCCAAATGTTCTTTTAAAGGATAAATGTTCGGATTAAACCATAAACTTACTATTTCGTATTCTTGTAATAATGTTATTGTTGAAGCACTGCATGGTGCACAACATGTATGTAACAAAATCTTTTCCATATTAAAAATCCTTAATTTGTTTTATCTTTTTCATTCATATGATTATATAAAATTTCTGCAATTTCTTTGTTTGCTTTTGCAGTCGGATGTCTATCATATTTTATTCTATATCCTTCTTCTTCCGAATTAAAATACCCAGGTAAAAATATTACATCAAGATTTGATGTTTTTAAATCATCTATAAACTTTTTATCGAAATCTTCATCAAATTCAGGCCATACTATTATTGTTAATTTTGAATTATATTTTTCGGTTACTATTTTATTTATTTGTTTTAAACTTTTTATCATATAATCTTTATAATATTGTTCAAACTTTTCATCTATCATCGGTACAAAAACTTTTCTAAAGATATAACTTCGTGCAAATATATTCTTCACCTTTCCTATTGTTGTTGGAATATACCTTTTACCATTTTTATACAAATATCCATCAATGCGATATTTATAATCTTCATAATTAAAATTTCTCACAAGCTGGTCATATATAAATGTATAAACAAAAGATTTTATTTGTGTATTTTTATTTTTTATTAATGGAGAAAATTTCTCATTATTTAAAATATTTAACGCGGTATTTGCAGATTTCGCAACAACTCCACAATTTATTATATTTTTTTCAAAATTAAATTTTTCAGAAAAATAATATGGTGAAGTTTCAGAATCTTGTAACCCTATACCAAAAACAAAAGAACAACCTAAAAAGACATATACTTCATCAGAATTGGGATTGCATTTTGTAACTCTAAAATCATTGGAATACATACTATATTTTCTTTGATAAACAGTTAAAAAGTCTGAACTATCAATATCAACATTAACATCTTTATCATAAAACTCATGAATTGTATCATTAGAATAAAACCTTGAATGTTTAAGAAACTTTATCTTATGTACATCTGTCGAGCTATTAATTTGTTCTTTCGAAATCATTATAGGCAATGGCATAAAACAAGACAAAACAAATTCAAAAACAAATAATATAAAAAATACCGAAAAACATAATAACGAAATTTTTCTTATTATTTGTTTGTTTATAAATATTGATATAAATAAAAATAAAAAAGAACAAAATAAAAAAATATAAACAAATTCATAATCCAAAAAATGATTTATTATCAATTCTTTCATTTTATATTTATACTAAAACAACTCTTTCTGATTATTTATTTTTTTAGGTAACGGTATGTTTAAATGTTTGTACGCTAACTCGGTAACAACTCTGCCCCTCGGAGTTCTGGCAATAAAACCTAACTGTATAAGATAAGGTTCGTAAACATCCGATATTGTGTCAGCATCTTCACTAACGGATACTGCCATTGTATCAAGACCTACAGGACCGCCTGAAAATTTTTCTATCATTGTAGTAAGCAAAAGCCGATCCATTTTATCAAGTCCGATATCATCTATTCCCAAAGCATCAAGGCCTTCTTTTGCTATTTGTTTGTTGATTATTCCACCTGTTTTTATTTCAGCAAAATCTCTGACTCTTTTTAACAATCTGTTAACAATTCTCGGTGTACCTCTTGATCTTCTTGCAATTTCAAGAGCACCTTCTTCATCTGTTTTAACATTAATTATAGAGCTTGATCTTTTAACTATTTGTACCAACTCGTTAGTATCATAATAATTTAAATGTTCTATTATACCGAATCTGTCTCTTAAAGGGCTAGAAAGCATTCCTGCTCTTGTTGTAGCACCTATCAATGTAAATTTCGGCACGGGAAGTTTTATTGTTTTTGCAGAAGGTCCTTGTCCGATAATTATATCAAGTTCAAAATCTTCCATTGCCGGATAAAGAGCTTCTTCCACCAAATGATTCATTCTATGAATTTCATCTATAAAGAAAACATCACCTTCGGAAAGGTTAGTTAAAATTGCGGCCAAATCTCCCACTCTTTCAAGAACAGGACCTGATGTCGTCCTTAAATTTCCTCCCATTTCTTTTGCAATAATATGTGCAAGTGTGGTTTTACCAAGTCCCGGAGGAGCATAAAACAAACAATGATCTAAAGGTTCATTTCTTTTTTTTGAGGCCTCAATAAAAACCTTTAAATTGTTTTTAAGTTTTTGCTGACCGATAAACTCATCAAGATATTTTGGTCTTAATGAATTTTCAAGTTTTTCTTCCGGACTTAAATTTTCCGGATCTATAATTCTATTTTCTTCGTTCATATTCATATTATAAATATTTTAATGACTCCGTGATTATTTGTTCTACGGATAAATCTTTATTTTCATTTACTACTTTATTTACAACTTCTCTTGCATCAGTTTCTTTATATCCCAATGTTACAAGTGCAGCCACTGCCTCCGAAGAAGTAGAACCTGCATCTATATTACTCCATTTTGCAGAATCTTTTATGGTAACATTTGCTATTTTATCTTTTAATGCAGCTACCAATTTTTCTGCTGTTTTTTTGGTAAAGCCAAAAATTCCGCTCAACATTGAAACATCTCTTTTCATTACCGCCGCTTGAAAATCTGCAAACGATTTTGAAATTTTGTCAAGATATTCCATTGCTTTTTTCGCACCTGTTGAAGGAACTTCATCCTTTATCAAAACAAACATATCTCTTTCTTCTTTAGTTAAAAAGCCATAATAAGAAATTACACCACCATACATACCTGTAGATTCTATGATATATAATTTTATTTGGTTACCGTCACTAGGTAATTTATTAAATGTATCCGCAGTTATGGAAACGGAATACCCTATTCCTGCAACTTCCACAACTGCGGTATTTAATGTTTTATAAGATAATATTCCTTTAAAGTAATCTATCACTAAAACTATTCCTCTTCTTGTAAAATATCACCCAATGTAGGTTTTTCATCATTTGAAGAAAACTGTTTTATCAATTCTTTTTCTTGGGCTTTTTCAAATTTCTTAATTGAGCCCTCCAATTTTCTTTCCCTTAAATCAGACTTAATAATTTTTGCTTCTATTTCTTCCCCTTCTTTAGGAAGTTCGCCGATTTTATTTTCAAAAGATAATTCCGTTCTCTTAATTAACACTTCAATATTCGGCTCAACTTCAATAAATACACCAAATTCGGCAACTCTTACAACTTTACCTTTTACGGTTGTTCCGAGTTTATATTTTTTGTAAGGATCTTCCGTTAAATGTTTTATTGATAATGCGATTTTTTCGTTTTGTGTATTAACGGATAAAACAACCGCTTCTACTTCCTGATCTTTTTTTACAATATCTTCCGGATGTTTTATATTCTTAAGCCACGAAAAATCGCTTATATGAATAAGACCTTCTACTCCTTCGGGCAATTTTACAAAAGCACCGAAAGGAGTAATATTTTTTACTATACCTTTAACTTTTGTTCCGGGTATGTAGTGTCTTGCTGCCACTTCCCAAGGATTAGGTTTCATTTGTTTTACGGACAAAGAAATTTTCTTTGTATCTTTATCGCAACTTACAATTTTAACTTCTATATCCTGACCTTCTTTTACTTCTTTTTTAAACAAATGTTCACTATCGTTCCAAGCATATTCGCTTATCGGTAAAAGGCCCTCTACTCCTTTTTCCAATTCAACAAATGCTCCGTAAGGCATTATAGATGTAACTTTACCTTTCATTATAAGGCCTGCAATATATTTTTCCCCTGCACTGTCCCAGGGATTAACTGCAAGTTGTTTCATACTTAAAGATATCTTCTCGTTTTCTTTATCAATCTTTGAAATTTGCACTCTAACTATTTGACCTACATGCAAAATATCTTCAACTTTTTTAACTTTATACCAAGCAAGTTCTCCTATATGCAAAAATCCGTCAACACCGCCCAAATCTACAAATGCGGCAGAGGGAATGATTTTTTTCACTGTTCCGTCCAATATCTGTCCTTCGGTTAAAGTTGCAAACATTTTTTCTTTTTTTGCTCTTTTTTCATCTTCCAAAAGTTTTCTTCTGGATAACGTTATTTTTTTATCGTATCTGTCAAATTCGGTAATTACAAACTCAAAATTTTTGCCTATATATTTTTCAGGATTATTAACAAAAGAGGTATCCACCTGTGAGATATGTAAGAAAGCGTTTACACCAACATCAACAATAAAACCGCCCTTAACACTTTTCTTTATTGTTCCTTTTATTGTTTGTTTATTTTTAAAACTTTCTTCTATTTTGTCCCAAACTTGCTTTTCCAAAACTTCTCTATACGAAAGTTGTATTCTTCCTATGGCGTTTTTTACATATACTTTTACATTGGCACCAACTGTTAATTCTTTAGGAATCTCGTTGTTTTCAAATTCGGATTTAGGAATTATTCCTTCAGATTTCATTCCTAAATCTACCATAAAACCATCATCTGTTTCAGCAACAATTACAACATCCAATATTTGTCCCCTGTTAAGTGCGGATTTGGTTTCAGGACCCAACAAATCTGCCATACTGATACTGTCATCTTCTTCAAACTTCGTTAAATTATCTAAATTATTGTTTTCCATTTACTTCTCCTTTTTTTTCTTAAAACTAAAATTTAATCGGTGACTTCTTTTATCCTCCTTTTTATATTTTCAATAATCCAATCAGGTGTTGAAGCACCTGCCGTTATTCCTACGTTTTCTATATTATTAAACCAATCGGTTTCAATCTCATCAACATTTTCTATATGATAAGTTTTTGTTATAGCAGAACAAATTTGATAAAGTCTCGTAGTGTTACCGGAATTTTTACCACCTATAACAATCATAATATCAACTTCTTTTGCTAACTTTTCAGCTGCAGTTTGTCTGTCAAAAGTTGCCCTACAAATGGTATTAAAAACCTTAACTTGAGATATTTTTGATATCTCGTTAACTATTTCTTCAAAATTTTTAGGACTTTGTGTCGTTTGACTGACTATATAAATTATATCAGTTTTTTTTACATTTTTAACATCATTTTTATCTTCAACGACCAAACATTTACCTTTACCGTAAGAAACCAATGCTACAACTTCCGGATGTTTTTTCTCTCCGACAATAACAATTTGTTCACTCTCTTCACTTAGTTTTTTTATTATGTCCTGTGCTTTTTTCACAAAAGGACAAGCAGCATCAACAATTTTTATATTTTCCTTCTTAGATAAATTTTCATAAATATCCAAAGGAATACCATGTGTTCTTAACACCAAAACACCTTTTTCTATTTTGGAATAATCTTCAATAACTTTAATATTTTCTTTTTCAAGTCGCAAAACTTCCTGAGGGTTATGTATCAAAGGTCCAAAAGTGTAAACATCTTTATTCTTTGAAGCTATATCCTGAGCCAAATCTATTGCTCTTTTTACCCCAAAACAAAAACCTGCACTTTTAGCTATTGTTATCTTTACCATTTATATTTTCCTTATCCCAATTATTAATTCCATTTACATGATTATATAAAATTTCCGCAATTTCTTTATTTGCTTTTGCCGTTGGATGTGGATCATTCTTTATTCTATAACCTTCTTCTTCTAAATTAAAATATTCAGGTAAAAATATCAAATCTAAATTTGTTTTTTTTAATTTATTAATAAAATAGTTACTGCATTTTTCTATATCCCATACTATTATTGTTAATTTTGAATTATATTTTTCTTCTACTATTTTATTCATTTTTTCTAAACTTTGTATCATATAATCTTCATAATATTGTTTATTATATTCTTGTATTCTCGGTAAAAATATTTTTCTAAAGATGTTACTTCTTTTAAAAATATTTACGATATAATAATAGGGATACTCTACAATTTTTAATTTGTTATTACCAAACAAAAATATATCACTTGGGTTGAATTCCGTACGTAACCTAAAATTTCTATCTATCAGATCTTCTATCAAAGAAAAGAAAAAATGTTTATATTTCAAATTTTTATCTAAACCAACTTCTAAAATATTTAATGCAGAATTACTGCTCTTTCCAGAAAGACCGCAATTTAAAACATTATATTTAAAATTTAAAATATTAGAGAAATAATATGGTAAAGTTTCATCATCATTGACCCCATTACCAAAAACGAAAGAACAACCTAAAAAAACATATGTATCTTTAGATTTTTCATTACAATTTGTGTATCTAAAATGTCTATTATTTTTATAAACAGAATATTTTTTTGAATAAACTAAATGAAAATTCTCATTATTATAAAATTTGTCTTCTGTATTGACTTGTTTATCAAATGAAAAAGTTTCATTATGTTTTTTATCTTTAAATCTTATATCTTCTATATACGTTAACTCTTTTTTAGAAAAATTTAAGTTTATAGTATCATAATCAAACGAACTATTTTCAAATTTTAATACAATATAAGAGCAAACTATTTCAAAAAAGAATAATACTATAAATATAGCAAACAATACCATTGCTATTTTTTTTATTGTTTTCCGCATAACAAATATTGATATTAATAAAAAGAATAAGGAAAAGAACAAAAAAACATACACAAATTCATAATCTAAAAAATGGTTTATTATTACTTCTTTCATAATTTTTTTATTTCGTCCAAAACTTGTTGAGCCAATTTTAAATAATCTTCTTTTGTATGCTCTTTCGGAGGGTATATAGGTTTGCCATACTTTACTTCTATTTTTTTAAATTTTTTCATATTGTTGGTATTAACAAGTTTTACAGGAACTATAGGCACCTGGCAATTACAAGATACCATACCTACGCCTGCTCTTGCTTTACCTAACTGACCTGTTTTTGATCTTGTCCCTTCCGGGAACATCAATAATGCTTTTTTATTTTCTAATAATGTAAATGCATTTCTAAATGCACTCATATCTTGCATACCCCTTTTTACAGGGAAAGCATTTGTTCTTTTTATCAAAAAACCCAAAACAGGAACATCAAACAATTCCTGTTTTGCCATAAAGAAAAGATCTTGTTTCATAAAACAACCTGCCAACGGAGGATCAAAAAAGCTCATATGATTAGGAGCTATTATAAAACCTGTATTTTCCGGTATATTTTCTTGCCCCGAAGATTTACATCTATATATCAATATGAACATCCACTTAAACAAAAACTTGCCTAAATAATATAAAAAACTGCTTTTTTCTTTTATTTGCATACTTTTTTTAATACCTCATAAAAATTTGCAAAAGATATTTTTACGCAATCACTATTTAAAATTTCAGTTTCACCTTCTGCTATAAGCCCTGCTATTGATAACATCATAGCAATTCTGTGATCATCAAAACTGTCAACAGTTGTTCCTTTAAGTTCTGTAGGACCATTTATCATAAAACCGTCATCTGTTTCTTGAACATCTGCACCCATCTTGTTTAATTGAGAAGCAACGGAATGTATCCTATCACTTTCCTTAACTTTTAACTCTTTAGCACCTGAAATAACTGTCTTACCTTCAGCTTGTGTTGCGGCAAGAACAATTATGGGAATTTCATCTATTAAAGACGGAACTATTTCTTTACCGAAACTGGTTGAAATAAGTTTTGAACTTTTTATTTCAATATCGGCAACAGGTTCTCCCGATACATCTCTGACATTATCTAAAGCAATATCTGCACCCATATTTTTTAAAACTGTTAAAATTCCGTCTCTTGTTTTGTTTATATTTACATTTAAAATTTTTATGTTTGAGTTCGGAACAATTAAACCTGCAACAATAAAAAAGGCCGCAGAAGAAATATCACAAGGAACATTTATTTCCTGTGCATATAATTTATTACAATGTTTTATACTTACGGTTAAATTATCAACAGAAATATCGGCACCGAAAGTTTTAAACATTCTTTCACTATGATCTCTTGATTTTATCGGTTCTGTAACGGTTGTTATACCATCTGCATACAATCCCGCAAACAATATGCAAGATTTTACCTGTGCACTTGCAACAGGGCTTTTATAATTTATTGCATTTAATTTTCCGTTAGATAAAATTGTCATCGGTAAAAAATTGTTTTCTTTTGCTTTAATATTTACACCCATTAAAGATAACGGTTCAATAACCCTTTTCATAGGTCTTTTCGACAAACTTGCATCACCTGTAATTGTTGACGAAAAGTTTTGTCCTGCAAGAACACCAGAAAGAAGTCTTGTGGTCGTTCCGGAATTTCCCGCATAAATTTCTTTAACCGGATTTTTTAATCCGTTTATTCCGACTCCGTTTATTATTAACGAATTTTCTTTTTGTTCAATATTTACCCCCATTTGTTTAAAAGCATTCATCGTCATTAAACAATCATCGGATTTCAAATAATTTTTAACATAGGATTTTCCGGCAGCAATTGAAGATAACATTATTGCTCTGTGCGTAATTGATTTATCTGCAGGAACCGTAATTGTTCCGTTAAGTTTTGATACTCTATTTATTTTCATTTCGTATACTTTTATTTAATATTTCTTTTAGTTTTTTTTCATTACCGAAAGTGTCGACAAAACATTTTATCTGTTTACATAATTCTTTTGATAATATTTTTAAATTATTTTTATTATTTAAAAAAATCGGAATCCACATTTGAGGAGAAGATTTTGCTACTCTTGTTAAACTTTTAAAAGAACCTGCAACTAAATTGTCTATATTTTTATTTCTGTCTTTTTTTTCTCTAAACATCTTATAAAAACTAAATGCTATTATGTGCGGAATATGGCTTGTAAAGGCAACTGTTTCATCGTGCTCTTTTGCAGACATAAACAAAACTTTACAACCTATATCTTTCCACAATTTAGATATTATTTTTGTATTTTTATCTTTTGGACTTGATGTTATTACGACATTGGCATTATTATATATATCCAAACTGGCATACTCTATACCGTTCTGTTCTATACCGCACATAGGATGACAACCTACAAATGCAGGATAATTTTTATTTTTTTGTTGAACTTGTTTTATTTTGTTATCTACATTAAACTTTATACTACCTATATCACATATAATAGTTCTTTTATCTACATATTTTGATACTTCTTTATAAAAGTCAACTATCATATCAACCGGACTGCAAATAAACACAATATCGGCACATTTTACAGCTTCGATATTCGTAGAATAGCTGTCAACGGCATTTTTATCCTTTGCAAGTTTTAATTTTTTTATATTTCTGCCTATACCTACAACATCATATTGCCTTTGTCCGTTTTTGGATATATGTCTCAAGGCAATACCTAAAGAACCGCCCATTAAACCGACACCGATAATAGCAACTGTTTTCATTAAATTTCTCTGCCCAATGCTTTTGCCAAAACTTTTAGTTCAGACACAAGTTTTTTGTATTGATCCGGCAACAAACTCTGCGGACCGTCCGACAATGCTTCTTCAGGTCTTGGGTGTATTTCCAATGCAATTGCATCTGCCCCTACGGCTAAACAACCTTTTGCCATTGTCGGTACATGTTCTCTTATTCCTATACCATGTGAAGGATCTAACACTATCGGTAAATGTGTAAGTTTTTTTACTACAGGTATTGCATTTAAGTCCAAAGTAAATCTTGTTGCTGTTTCAAATGTTCTTATTCCTCTTTCACATAACATCACATTATTGTTCCCTTCAGACAATATGTATTCCGCTGAAAGTAACCATTCTTTTATTGTTGTTGCCATGCCTCTTTTCAACAATACAGGTTTCTTTTGTTTTCCGCATGCTTTTAACAAATCATAATTTTGAACATTTCTTGCGCCGATTTGAACTATATCACAATATTTACTTACAAGTTTTACTTGTTCTACCGACATCGCCTCACTTATTGTAGGAATTTTATATTTAACACCTACATCGTGCAAATATTTTAATCCTTTTTCTCCCAATCCCTGGAAAGTGTATGGCGAAGATCTCGGCTTATATGCTCCACCTCTAAGTATTGTTCCTCCGCCGTCTTTCACTATTTTAGCTATTTCTTCCAATACTGCTTTACTTTCTATGGCACAAGGTCCGGCAATAACCGGAACTTTTTTGCCGCCTATTTCTACTCCGTAAGGAAGTTTTATTATTGTGTTATCCTGTTTGAAATCTCTTGATGCTAATTTGTACGGTTTTTCTATTTCGCTTATATGATCAACTTCATCCATTGATTCAAAAAGTTCACTGTATTTTTCGGCAAATTCACCTACCATACCTATAATGGTAACATCTTTACCTTTAGATATATGCGGAATATATCCTAATTTTTTTACTTTATCTACAACTTTTTTTTCTTCTTGCTTTGTTGCTTTTCTTTTAAGAGTTATAATCATTTTTTTACCGCCTAAAATAAATTTTTTTTATTATATAAAATTAAAGCTAAAATTTACAGTAAAAGAACGAACAAATATTATTGTTCATTCTCTTTAAGTTTTATAATTTTACCTTCCGAACTTATTTCCGTTGACCAAAGCCACTTATCCAACGGTCTTGCTTTACCGAAAGGCATATGTCCATAAAAAAACAACATATGTTTTGCGGCTTTCTTTTTATCTTGTTTATCCATAACTATTTTCCATAAAGTTGCGGCAAGCCCTGTTCTATCGGAACCACCCAAACAATGTATGAATACCGGTCGAGGAGCTGTTTTAAAAAAGTCTATTAACGTTTTAATTTGTTCGTCGGTAGGTTCTCTATCCATAGCCATATCCAAATCGTAATGTTTTATTCCATAAGTCGAACAGACATCAAGTTCATCATCATACCAATCTTTTCCCGGCTCTGCACCTCTAAGATTAATAATCGCTTTAATATCGTATTTGTTTATGTAGTATGTAAGTAACTTTTTATCAAGTTGTCTGGAACGATATGCCTGATTTTCCGTTATGACATGAAAATTTCCTTTTATCCAACTATCGGCAAAAAATAGTCCGTACATTATTATAACCAAACCTAAAACAATTAAAAAACTCTTTATATATCTATTCATTTAAATAAAATCCGCAAGTATAGAATTTGAAACAAATAACGCTTTTTGTGTAAATCTGACTCTATTGCTTTCCACAACCAACAAATTTTCATTTATATATTTATTTAATATATCTCTGCTGTTTTCAAAATATTTTATATCTACTCCTTCTGAAAGTCTTAACCCCAACATTATTTTTTCCTTATTGTATAACTCATCGGTAATATACTCTTTTTCTATTATTATATTTTTGTTACTTAAAATATTTTCAATATATTTTATTACGTTGGTATTATTTTTGTATCTGTATCTTTTATAGTAAGATGATGCACTTGTCCCAAGCCCGATATATCCTTTGTTTCTCCAATACAATTTATTATGCAAAGAATATTTTTTTTCTTTAGCCCAATTTGAAATTTCATAATGTTCAAAATTATTTTCTTTCAAAAACGAACACGAAAAATCATACATTTTAGCTTGTAAGTCCGTATTGGGTTCAACCTTTTTTTTATAAAAAGGAGTGTTTTGTTCTACGGTTAACGGATATAAAGATATATGTTGAGGTTCTAATTTCAATACTTCTTTCAAAGTCTTTTCCCAACTGTTTAAAGTTTGGTTCGGTATACCATACATCAAGTCTATATTAATATTATTAAAGCCGATTTCTCTTGCCTCATAATATGTCTGTTTAAATTTTTCGTAATTGTGTAATCTCCCCAACACGGTTAAACTTTGGTCGTATATACTCTGCAGCCCCAAACTTAACCTTGTTACACGAGCATCAAATAAAAGTTTCAATTTTTCTTTTGTGGTTGATTCGGGGTTTAACTCCACTGTTATTTCTTTACAACTTGAAACATTAAAATTAGAAGTTATAATCGATGCTATTTTTTTTAATTGAGGAATGGATAAAGTTGAAGGAGTTCCTCCACCTATATAAATTGTATCTATTCTTTCATCTTTATATTTTTCCGCTTCTTTTGCCAATGCTATCAAATAATTATCTGCCAAATCTTCAATATAAGAGACAGAAACAAAATCGCAATAAAAACATTTTCTTGTACAAAACGGAATATGAACATATAAACCTAACATACTTTAAAACCTTAACCTTTGTTCTATCATAAATTTCTTTTCCGGTTCATAATTCGGATTATCGGAATTTAGGCCATAACTGCCTTTCAAAAACAAATTTCTGTTTAATTTAAACGACATTTCTACTGCCTGTTTCAAATCTATTTCTCTTTGAACTTTATCAAACGTTACGGAATACCCAATCTGTAACAATCTGTTAACATTCTTTTCAACGGAATATTTCATTCCGTACAAAAGTTCTGCCATCGTAGCTTCTTCGTTGGAATCAATTTGTAAAGTATCTTGATTTACAAAACCGAGTCTGACATTATCAACAATACCTGTTTTTTTAAGAACCGTATTTGCAAGCGGAGTTGCAATACTTGAACTGAACATTCTTATTGCCTGTTGTTTAACCAAAAAGTCCGTACTTGTATCAAGAGCATTTACTTGAGAAGGATCCGTTTTTGTTAATCTTGCCAATGCCTTTTTAGAGTCCATAGTAGGATCATTTTTAGATGCAAATCGTGTTTTTATGTTATCTATGTTAGATCTATCGACATAGACTTTAATAACTTCGGCTGCACTATCTCCCGCAGAATAAACTTCGGATTCACCTTCTGCAGTAATAAATAATTCATTATTTATTATTTCTATTTTTGAACTTATAATATTAAAATCATTACCCATATAAGAAAATAGTCCGCTATCCGATGTAGCAACACCATTCGCATAAATTTCATCTAAAGGTCCCTTAAGATTTACCGAACCTTTTAACAGTACATTCAATATCGAATTTTCATAATTGGTATTGGTTGCACTTTTTAAATCTATGTCTATGTATAAATTTTTAAACATATCGGAAATAAAATCCGGAATATTTCCTCCACTGTTTTTTACCGGTGACGGATAACAAAATCTCGTATTTTCAAGTTCTGCCCAACCTGTAAGTTTTAACTTTTTGGGTGTACCTTTCAGCTTGAAATCAAATACAGGAACTCCTTTTGTATAATTTGCAAAACTGCTCGACTCCATTTTAAAAACACCCGATGTAGGTATAGGCAAAGCTTTAACAACTACGGGAATACCTTTTTTTGATGTAAACAAATTTAAATCATAAACGGCAGGATTTACACCCTGCATTTTCAAAGACCCTTTAGCTTCTAATAATCCCGAACCTATTTTTGCTTCCGCTTTCTCTATTGTAAACAAATTGTTATCCCATACGATATCAACATCCAAATCTTTAATTTTATTAACATAAGAATCTGTTTTTATATTTGTTCCTTCCATACTGAGCTTACCCACATTTGATATATTTTTTCTTATGCCGGTAAGTTTCCCGTCTATTTTCAAAAGACCTTTTTTTGCAGTAATTGTATTGTTTGCTAAATTTTTCAATATATATAAATTTATATCATTTAATTTATAATTTACATTTACTTCTCTATCCATCATATTTTTTTTCAATTTTGAATCCAGCCAAAAAGGAAAAAATCCGTCAACAACCAAACTGTATTTACCCGATTTTTTCAAGTTAAATTTATCTATGTTAAGATTATTATCTTTAACATCAATTGCGATATCGCACATATCAAAAGGAACATTATATACAGAACCTTTTGAAGAATTTAACGACAAATTTATATTCGGATTTGATATTAATCCGTTTCCGTTTAACTTAAAATCCAATGCACCGGTAATATCCATAGGTAAGTTAAAAAGGCCTGTTAATATTGCCAAATCTAAATTTTTGCCTATCATATTAATATCGATTTTATCCGACAAAACCGAACCGTTAAAAGAATAAGATTGTTTTTCGTAATTTAACAAAATATTCTTAAATAAAATCTTAGGGTAACCGCTGAAAGAAATATCTCCGGACAGTTTAAGTTTATTATTATCTTCCGTCTTAAACGTAAAATTCTTATCCAAAACGACATATTTTAAAATCAACGAATCTATTCGCTCTTCGTTTAACCATAAATTTATAAAATTTATATTTCCCTGATACATATAACTTTGTTTGCTTCTTGTCATTTTTCCGTCTATTTTGATGTTTCCGAAAATATCAAAAGGTCCCAAATGAGTATTAACAAACTTCAGTTCCGAATTATATTTTTTTGTATTTATATCGAAATTTGCAGACAATATTTTCATTTCACTATCGGAAAGTTTAACTTTGGCATCTTGTATTGATATAACCTTATTGTGAGCAGTAAGTTTTGATACAAAAGAATTAAACTTCATCGTTTTTACAAACATTGTATCGGCAAGTAGATTCAATTCATACTTTAAATTTTTAAGTTTTCCCGTAACTTTTCCGTTACCGTAAAAAACGCCCTTTAACGGAGTTCTAAAACCCATATATCTGTTTATTATGTTTTCGGAAACATTTTTAAATTCTATCTGAATATTACTGTTATTTTTATCTAAAATTCCGGAACCTGTTATCTTGGCCGGAGACTTATCACCCGCATTTATTACAAATTTATTTAAATTCATTTTTTTATTTTTGTAAGAAATTTTCGTTTCCGCATTAAACAACAAATCATTATACAATCCGTCTTTTATTTTAGCATCAACAAGTATTATGGGATTTTTTATATCTCCGGAAACGGTTGCTTCCGAAGATAATCTCCCTTTTATATTGGAATAATATTTGGATAATTTGGATTGACTATGTTTTATTAAAGCGGAAATCGTGTTTGTAGAAAAAACATATTCGACATTTCCCGATAATCCGTTATCATTATTAAAATGATCCAAATATATTTTTTCTTTCGTTAATAATAAAAGTGCTTTATGTGCAAGATTTATTTTACCTATTTCCAATTTGTCGGCAGAAATTTTTCCGACTATTTTATTATCATCTACAAGTTTTCCGTTAACGGTTATATCCGAATTTATATTAATACCTTTAAACTTAAAATCTTTAACCGTTGTGCTAAAATAAGAATCTGAATTCTTATTCAAAAAATCAACAAAAGATTTTATTTGTATTTTTGTTTCAGGTCCGGTTAAAGTAAAAGTCGAAATATTTATTTGTTTATTTGAATAACTTGCAGAAATATCCCAGTTGTTAAATGTGTTATCGAACAAAGTTCCTTTTTTTAAGTTCGTTTTCACCAAAGTCGTATGATCGTTTGCGGAATATTTTATATTACCGGTAGCTTTTCCCGATAACAAAGGATTTTTAAAGCCCAATATTTGCAATATATTATTTGTATCGACACCATCATAATAAACAACTATACCGTTATTCTTTTTAGTTTCATAAAAAGCATCCAAACCTATTTTTTTGTCTTTTGTATTGATTTCAGCAAACCATTTATAATCTTGTTTGTACAATTTACCCAAAACATCAAAATTCTTCAGTTTGGTTGAAGCAATTTGCTGTCCCGTAAGATAAATAGTTCCTTTTTTACTATCTATTTTTCCCGACAAAGAAATTGTTCCCTTTATATTTTTTATTTTTTCCGTAAACGGCAATTTCTTTATCGGAATATTTTTAATATCTACACTGACTTCGCCTTCTTTATAGTTTCCGGATAAATATCCTACCTTCTTTTTATTGTTATAAACATCGGTATGATAACTTCCGTCATCTTTTACTATAGTTTCAAAACTGTTACCGGAATTATGATAGCAATACATTTTAAACACATTATCTTTATCGTTTGCATTAAAGGTTAAATCACCGAAATTATTACCGAACAAAGTTACACTTTTTGCATCAATTTTCAAATCAAGCAAATTGTTTTTACTTGCGGAATAATTTAATTTTGTATTCAATACATCGTTCGTATCTCTTAAAGTAATCGTACCCGTAGAATTCCAAACATCAAATTTTAAATTGTTTGATTTTAAAAAAGCATTAACATTATTCCCCGAAGAAGTTATAGTAAATGAATTTGTATCCCTTTTAATATTTGTTTTTAAATATCCTAATTCCAATCTGTTAACAAACAATTCTTTCGTATCTATATTGTATTCAAAAGAATCATCGTATAAGTTATAGTTTCCCAACAAATCGAATTTTGACTTAATAAGACCGTCTATTTCCGTATAAAAGTCACTCGTTACAAAATCTCCATCAACTTTTAAATTTCCTTTGGTACGAATTTTATGTTTGGAATAAATAATTTCACACCCGAGATCCATTTCCTTATTCAATGTAAAGCTTACATCTTTCAACTTAATAAGATTGTTTTTAACAAGGATATTAATATCGGCAACATCACAATTTACATTGAACAAAGAAAGAAGTTTTGTAATAAAATTTATTTTTAATTTTTGAATTTTTGTTTTCGGTTGTTCTTCGGAAGGCAAACTTAGTTCCGTTTTTTCGTTGATATAAGTTATTTTATTTATTTTTAAAGCAGAAAGAGATTTGAGCGGCGATTTTATATTTTGAAAAAATATATCCGGTTCAAATCTCAATTCTGCTCTATCTATAAAGATTCTGTTTGCAAACTCTATATTATGCAATATCAAAGTAAACGGCAACTTTGCTGAAAAGTTTCTAAACTTTATTCTTGAATCTATTTTATTAATTGCTTTTTGAATGTATGGAACATAATAATATTCTCTGAAATTATATGTAACAGAAAATATAAAAATTAAAACTGTAAAATATAATACATATCTTATCTTTTTCCACATTCAAATTTTAATTAACAAATTATTTTTTTCTTTTTATAGGTTCTCCTGTTGATCTTGTTAAGGCCTTAAATTCTTTTAAGAGCTTCGTGAAAATTTTTCCCGGTTTTCCGTCACCTATTACTCTGCCGTCAACTTTAACAACAGGTATTGCCTCTGCAGCCGTTCCGGTTAAGAAACATTCTTCTGCAGTATATAAATCGTAAGGAGCAATCAAAGATTCTCTTACATCCAATTTTAATTTATTCTTCAAAAGTTCTATCGATGTATTTCTTGTAACACCTTTCAATGCACCTGCTGTTGCAGGAGGGGTGAAAACTATTCCGTTTTTAACTATAAAAATATTATCTCCGCTGCATTCAACAACATATCCTTCTCTGTTTAACATAATTGCTTCCAAAACGCCTGCTCTTTTAGCTTCCATTTTTGCCATTATGTTGTTCAAATAGTTTAACGATTTTATATTAGGACTTAATGCATCCGGAGAATTTCTTCTTGTGCATACGGTAATAACTTCAAGACCGTTTTTGTACAATGTGTCAGGATATAAAGAAATCTTATCTGCAATGATAAATACTGTAGGTTTTCCGCAATTTGCAGGATCCAATCCCAAATCACCTGCACCTCTTGTAACAACAAGTCTTATATAAGCATCATCTAATTTATTTACTGCCAATGTGTCCAACAAAGCATTTGTCATTTCTTTTTTTGTCATCTGTATATCGAGTGCAATAGCTTTTGCGCTATCATAAAGTCTGTCTATATGTTCTTTGCATCTGAATACTCTTCCGTTATATGCTCTTATACCTTCAAAAACTCCGTCTCCGTAAAGAACACCATGATCAAAAACTGAAACTACAGCATCTTCTTTGTTTACAAATTTTCCGTTAAGATAAATCTTCATTTTGATACTCTCCTGTTATAAATTTAATATTATCTATATAATGATATATCTTTTGAAACTGCTTTGCAATTTTTTAACAAATTTTTCCATCTACGATTTTTATTTGTCTGTCTGCCAAATTTGCAAGTTCCTGGCTATGTGTAACAACCAACAATGTCGTTTTTAATTTACTACACATTTCAAACATCAATTTTTCTATTTTTTCACCTGTCTGTCTGTCTAAATTGCCTGTCGGTTCATCGGCAAAAAGAATTTTAGGGTTATTAATCAATGCCCTGGCAAGGGCCACTCGTTGTTGTTCCCCGCCGGATAACTCATTAGGCATGTGATTTGCTCTGTCAGTTAATCCCATTGTTTCCAACATATTCAATGCATATTCTTTTTTTTGTTTCTTGTTATCCCATACAGGCATCAATATATTTTCCATAACGGTAAAATCCGCTAATAAATAATGAAATTGAAAAACAAAACCTATATTTTCTTTTCTCATTTTTGCAAGTTTATTTTGCGTAAAAGAAGTTATATCTTTATCATCAATTAAAACATTTCCTGACGTAGGTTTATCCATAAGACCTAAAATATGAATAAGAGTACTTTTACCTGCACCGGAAGGTCCCATCAAAGCAACTTTTTCGCCGGAATTTATCAACAAATCTATACCTTTGAGGACTTTTACTTCTCCTGATTTAGGCACAATATAATTTTTAATTAAATTTTTAGTTTCTATTTTCATTTTATTTAATAAACTTTATAGTTTTTAGAATATTTTGTTTTACAAAAAGTTACATTAACTCTATAACCTTATCACCATATAACCTAACTAAAATTTTGCTTTACATAATTTTAGTTATATCTAATAGCTTCCAACGGTTCCAACTTTGATACCTGATATGCCGGATATAACCCTGCAATTATCGTTATTGCAAAAGCACATAATGCAACCAAACAAATATCCGTAGGTATTATCATAACAGGTAACCTGTCAACATAATACACACCTTGCGGAAGTTTAAATATTTCAAAATTTTTAAGTCCGTAACTTATAAATATTCCTAAAAACAAACCTAGTACCGTTCCAACTGTTCCTACAATAATTCCTTCATAAAAAAATATTTTTGATATTGCAAATTTTGAAAAACCCATAGCAGACAATATTCCGATTTCTTTTGCTTTTTCCACACTAAGTAAAAGAATATTTGAAATTATGTTAAACGAAGCAACTATAATAATTAAAGCAAGTATTATAAACATCATAATCTTTTCAAGTTTCAATGCGGAAAAAAGATTTTTGTTCATTTCTATCCAAGATCTCGCTCTGTAAGGATAACCTAATTTTTCCTGTAAATCTTTTGCATATTTTGTTGCTTTATCAAAACTTGAAGTTTTTATTGCGATACCGCTTACACCGCCGTCAAAAGAAAACATTTCATCCGCAGCATTCAAATCTATATATGCAAGTGTAGTATCATACTCGTACATTCCGGAATGAAATATTGCTTCTATTTTTAATTTCTTCATTTTCGGAACAGAAGATAACTGACTTGGGAACATAACGATAACATAATCACCTACTTGTGCATGAATAGAGTTTGCAAGTTCGTTACCTAAGATAATTCCCGTATCACTAATTTCATTATCCAACAAAATACTATCTTTTGTAAGTTTGGATTTTAAATCCATTAAATTATCTTCAGATTTAAAATCTATACCTTTTATCAATGCTCCGGTACCTTGAGTATATCCTTGTTTTTTTATTATGGATTGTCCGAATATATAAGGGGCTGTTGCTTTTATATAATCATATCCGGAAATTTGATCGGATATCGTTTTATAATTATCAAACGACACGCCATCCGTTCTTGTTAAATAAATGTGCGGTTGTATCCCTAAAATTTTTGCTCTTATATCTTGCTGAAATCCGCTCATTACGGATAATGTTATAACCAAAGCACATACACCGAGCGTAGTACCGCCTATAGCTATAAGCGTAGTCAAGAAAGCAAAAAAACCTTTTTTCCTTGCTTTAATGTATCTGTAAGCGATAAAAAGTTCCGCAGATCCTAACATTCAGGTCTCATTGTAGGGAAGAATATTACTTCTCTTATTGATTCTGATTTAGTTAATATCATAACCAATCTGTCTATACCTATCCCGAGTCCACCTGTAGGAGGAAGACCTTGTTCCAAAGCATTTATATAATCAGCATCGTAAGGTTGTGCTTCTTCATCACCTTTAACTTTAGCTTCCATTTGTTGTTGGAATCTTATTTTTTGCAAGTGCGGATCGTTCATTTCGGAATAAGCATTACATATTTCCATACCGTTTATATAAAGTTCAAATCTTTCGGCAATTTCCGGTTGATCGAATTTAACTTTTGTTAACGGAGAATATATTGCAGGATAATCCATAACAAAAGTAGGTTGTTGTAAGTTAGGTATAACTTTTTCATCCAACACAGCATCCAACACTTTTTGGTCACCTGCATCCGGTGCAACATCAAGATTCAAATGTTTTACCTGTTCGTACATTTTGCCTGTTCCTACAAAAGGTAACAAATCCAGTCCCGTATATTCTTTTACCAAATCAAACAATTTTGCTCTTCTGAAATTAAGGTTCAAATCTGTTGCTCCGATAGACTGTGCTGCATTTTTTATTAATATTTCCGTTAAATCCATCATATCGTTATAATCTGCATAAGCTTGGTATAGTTCCATCATCGTAAATTCGGGATTATGGTTTCTGTCTATACCTTCATTTCTGAAATTTCTACCGATTTCAAATACTCTTTCTATACCGCCTACAACCAATCTTTTTAAGAAAAGTTCAGGTGCAATTCTCATATATAAATCCATATCAAGTGCATTGTGGTGAGTAATAAAAGGTTTTGCATTTGCTCCGCCTGCAAGTGTTTGTAATATAGGAGTTTCCACTTCTATAAAACCGAACTCTTCAAGTTTTTTTCTGATAGAAGATATAATCGTACTTCTTTTCTTAAACACTTCTTTTACTTCCGGATTTGCAATCAAATCCAAATATCTTTGTCTGTATCTTGTTTCCGTATCTTTTAAGCCATGCCATTTTTCAGGTAACGGTCTAAAAGCTTTTGTTGCTATAGAGAATTTATCCGCTTTTAAACTTAGTTCTCCCGTTCTTGTTCTAAACGGAACACCGGTTATTAAAACAAAGTCGGACAAATCGGACATTTCTTTAAACATCTTAAAGTCTTGTTCGCCTACCTGATCTTTTCTAACATAAACTTGTATTCTTCCTGTCCCGTCAACAATATCTATAAAAGAAGCTTTACCCATATCTCTTCTTGACATCATTCTTCCTGCAACGGTAACTTGCTCCTTAGACATTTCTTCTTTTTGCAAAGATTCAAATTTCTCTCTAACCTGAGCAATCTTATTATCTATTTTTATTCTTGCGGGATACGGATCTATTTTTGCAGCTCTCATTGTATCCGCTTTATTTTTTCTTTGTGCTATTATAGTGTCTATAGTAGCTTGAGATGTTTCATTTTTTTGTTCTTGATTTTCTGCCATTTTTTTATTCCTTTTTATATTATAAGTTTATTCTAAATATGGTATCATTTTTTAATACTTTTTTTCAATTTTTCTTCCGCTTTGATTTTTTCCCATTCTATTCTTATTTCTTCCTCTGTTTTTGCCTTTGAATTACCGAAAACATGCGGATGTCTTCTTATCATTTTTTCATTTATCGAATCTAAAACATCGTATATATCAAACTTTTTATTTTCTTTGGCTATTTGCGCATGAAAAATTATCTGCAACAATACATCACCAAGTTCTTCTCTCATATTATCATAATCTTGTTTTTCAACGGCCTGATTATATTCGTTTGCTTCTTCAAACAAATATTTCATAAGAGTTTTATGAGTTTGTTTTTTATCCCAAGGACACCCATGTTCGCCCCTTAATTTTTCCAAAATATCTACAAGTTTTAAAAACTTGTTAACTTTTTCTTCTTTATTCATTATCTTTTCCTTGTTAATTTTTCTACAAAATGGTATATTTTTCTTAACATTTTTGCCGAGGTGGTGGAACGGCAGACACACAGGTCTCAGAATCCTGTAGTCGCAAGACTGTGCGAGTTCAAATCTCGTCCTCGGCACATTTTATGCTTTGCCGCTATCACTTTCTTTAGAGTAGTAAGGCAAGAATTTCGTTTGCCAAGTAGTAGAATCCTTTGTTTCCAAAACTTTTAAAGTTCTGCCTCTATCAACATGAGCTACACCAAAAATCAAATCAGAATATTTTAAACAAACAATATACTCATTACCGATTTCTTCAACAGATTGAACTTCAGCCGGAATAGGTATCATTGTTTGTTCTCTTTTTGCACCGATTAAATGTCCTATATAATGGGCGATATCTCTTGTATCTATTATTTTTGCAAGAACTTTATCTCCTGCTTCCAAATTTTCTATTTTTTTGCCTAAAGAATCTTCAAAAACAACAGCTTCCAACTCTATCACAGAGGAATACTCCGAAGAAATTGTTTCTTTGGGAATATTGTCCGGAAAATATTTCGGTAATTTTTTAAAATCTCTTAAAGTAAGCTCTTCCGCAACTATTTCTACCTGAACATTATTTTCCGCAAAATATGTTTCCAACAACAATTTCATGTCTCTGCAAGTTAATATTTTGTTGCTTTTTAAATTTGAATCAACAAACTCTTTAAGATCTTTATCTATTGTATTTGTATAATTTTCTATAACACCTTCAACCCAACGATACGAATATATTTGTTTTTCAAAAGAAAACCAATCCACTTCAACATTTTGTTCATAAACTATCGGATTAAATGTCATAACAACGCTAAATCTTAACAAATCAAGATTTTTGTTGTTTGTTATTATGTGTATCAGTCCAAAAATATTATCGTTTTTTAAAATTATTTTTGCTTTATATGCGGTAATATATTTAAGCATGGCACCCACATATGAAATTGCTTGATTAAAATTTCCTTTTGCAATTTCCAATGCGGTTTTAGCATCCGATTCTTCACAACCGGTATCATCCATCAAAGCTTTTATTTTTTCCAATGTAATATTCATTTACTATTTTACCCTCGGATGAGCACTATTATAAACTTTCCTTAAACTTTCCAATGTTACATGTGTATAAATCTGCGTAGTGGACAAATTTTTGTGTCCCAACATTTGTTGAACACTTCTTATATCGCAACCATGATCCAAAAGATGTGTGGCAAAAGTATGTCTTAACGTATGCGGTGAAACTTTTTTTATCAAACCTGCTTTGATAAACCAGTTATGTAAAACTTTTCTCGCACCCCTTGATGTTATTCTTTTACCATACACATTTAAAAACATCGGTGAATTTATGGAACAATCCAAACCTTTAGTTCTTCTTTCATCCATATAATTCTTTATGGCGACCAAGCATTTATCACCTACAGGAACATTTCTTTCTTTAGAACCTTTACCGAAAACTTTTAATGTTCCATACAACAAATCTATATCTTTTAAATTCCTGCTTACCAACTCTTCTATTCTTATACCGGAAGAATACAATAATTCCAACATAGCTCTATCTCTTAATGTAATATCCGGTAAATCAAATAATTTTGTAATTTCCTGTTCCGTAATAAACACAGGTATTCTTTTATCTTTTTTAGGTGTTGCCATAGATACTGTCGGATTAACATTTATTACGGATGTAACAACCAAAAATTTATAAAAAGATTTTAAGACTGCAAGTTTTCTTATAATAGAAGATTTTTTTAAATTTTTATTATATAATCCGGCAAGATAATCTCTTATTATAGTCTTATCACATTTAGCCAAATCGATATTTTTGTTTTTTTTAACGAAATCGGCAAAATCGTACATATCTATACTGTAAGCTCTTGCAGTATTAGTTGAATAATTTCGTTCTGCAATCAAATACTGAATAAATTGTTCTATTTCTTTTATTTGTTCTACTTGTTCCATACTAATTAATTATACAAAAAAAGGCGGAAAGGAGTATATATTCCTTTCCGCCTTTTTGTTTTTATATATTACTTTTCAGATTTTTTTGTTTTAGTTGTTTTCTTAGCAGTTTTCCCTTTTGTTTTTTTTGTCTCTGCTTTTTCCGTTATTATATTTCCTTCGGAATCGGTTTTTATCCATTGCAAATTTCTACATTTGGGGAAAGCCGAACATGTTAAGAAAGGCCCCCTTTTTCCCATTCTCTTAAGCATGGGGCTTCCGCACTTTTCACATTTTATATCCGTTTTTTCCGGTTCCGGTTTTATAACTTTGTTACCGTTTTTATCTAAAGAGAATGTTGTTTTACATTCAGGATAGTGTTCGCAAGCAAGATAAGGCCCTCTAAAACCCATTTTCTTTAACATTATTCCACCGCATTTAGGACATTTTTCTTCGGTTTGTTGAGGTTCGTTTGAAATTTTGTTTCCGTCTTTATCTACAGAGAAAGTTGTTTTACATTCAGGATACCCGGAACAAGCCATAAACGGTCCTCTTCTGCTATCTCTTATAACCATAGGTTTTCCGCATTTAGGGCAAACTTCATTTGTCGCTTTGGGCTCGATTTTTTGTCTTGTTGCACCCTCTGCCTGTACTAAGTGTTTTTCAAACGGAATATAAAATTTCTTTAAAACATCTTGCCATTTCAATTTGTTTTCGGCTATATCATCAAATTCTTCTTCAATATCTGCAGTAAATTTGTAATTTATAACATCTTTAAAATTTTCTTTTAGAAATTTATTTACAATAACACCCAAATCCGTAGGATAAAACTTCTTGTTTTCAAGGCGAACATACATTCTATCCAAAATAGTTTTTATTGTAGGTGCATAAGTTGAAGGTCTTCCTATTCCATACTCTTCAAGTGTCTTAATTAAACTTGCTTCGTTATATCTTGCGGGCGGTTCCGTAAAATGTTGTTCGGGAACAATTCCCAAAAGATTCAAATTATCACCTTGAACCAATACCGGCAATTTCGGTTCTTTTGTATCTTCATCTTGTATTGAATACACTTTCATGAAACCGTCAAATTTAAGTGTTGAGCCGGTAGCTCTAAACATATAATTGTTTGCTTTAATGTCTATTGTAACGGTATCATATACGGCATCTGCCATTTGGCTGGCAACGAATCTGTTCCATATTACTTTATAAAGTTTATATTCGTCCGGAGTAAGATACTGTTTCATCATTTCAGGTGTTCTTTTAACGGAAGTAGGTCTTATCGCTTCATGAGCTTCCTGAGCGCCCTTGGATTTTGTTTTATAAAATCTCGGCTTCAAAGGAACAAAACTTTTACCATACTCGCTTTCTATAAAACCTAATGCCTCTTTTTGTGCGATTGAAGCAACATTTAAAGAGTCGGTTCTCATATATGTTATAAGACCGACAACTCCTTGATTTCCTATAGCGATACCTTCATACAATTTCTGTGCAACGGACATCGTTTTTGAAGAAGAAAAGCCCAATCTTCTTGAAACATCCTGTTGCATTGTAGATGTTGTATAAGGAGGATACGGAGCTCTTTTTCTTTCTTTCTTTTCAACGGAATCAACTTCGTATTTTGCCAATTCAAGATCTTTCAATATTATATCGGCTTGTTCTTTATTTTTTATTTCAAGTTTTTCAAATTTTTTGCCGTCTTTCGAAATAAGATTTGCGGTAAATTCGATATCGTTACCTTTTTGAAGTTTTGCTTCTATTGACCAATATTCTACCGGCACAAACTTCTCTATCTCTTCTTCCCTATCACATATCATCATAACCGCAACCGATTGAACTCTACCTGCAGACAAACCTTTTTTTATTTTTTTCCATAATATAGGAGATAATTTATAACCTACCAATCTATCTAAAATTCTTCTTGCCTGTTGACTGTCAACCAAAGCCATATCTATTTTTCTCGGATTTTTAACGGCTTCTTTTATTGCAGACTCTGTTATTTCATGAAATGTAATTCTATCGGTATTATCATCAGAAAGCTTCAACAACTCTTTTAAATGCCATGCGATTGCTTCCCCTTCTCTATCCAAATCGGTTGCAAGATACACATGACCTACTTCCGCAACGGCTTTCTTTAAATCCGCAATTACTTTTTTGGATTTTGCCATTGCAACATAAGTCGGTTTAAAATCTTTTTCTATATCAACACCTATTTTACTTTCGGGCAAATCTCTAATATGTCCGAAAGAACTTTTAACTATATAATCGTTACCCAACATTTTGGATATCGTTTTAGATTTTGCTGGAGATTCCACTATTACTAAACTTTTCATCTTTACCTCATAAAAAAAACTTCGTTTTTTTGTTTATAGTTTAAAGCTTATAGCTTATAGTTTATTGTAAAAATTCACTTTGTGAATTTTTGATTAATTATCAGCTTTTTTGCAAAGCAAAAAATATATTAAACCGTCAACTACAAGCTGTCAACCACAAATTTTCTTATGTATTCCTTATATATATCTGTCCCGGCATCGCCTTTATTAAACCGTTAAGTTCCAAATCCAACAATATTGTAGAGATTTCGGAAACGCTAACATTTGTCTTTAAGCTTATCTCATCCAAAGACATGCCAACGGTTGAAGATTGTATCATTTTTAGAATATTTATACTACTTTGTGAAATTAAAGGCAAATTTTTTTCAATTTCTTTCTTTTTCTTTTTACTGTTCTTCTTTACCCATTCGTTCAATAATTCAACTTGTTCCGTAACATCTTCCGGATTTAATGCAACAAACGCACCTTGCTTTATCAAACTGTTCGGACCTTGAGAATATTTTGAAAATATTGGGCCCGGAACAGCAAAAACATCTTTACCATAGTCACAAGCAAGCTCGGCAGTTATTAACGAACCACTTTTTTCTGCGGCTTCTACAACTATGGTTGCAAGAGATAACGCGGCAACAATTCTGTTCCTTCTGGGGAAATTTACCGGTAAAGCTGTTCTTGTTAAAGGATACTCGCTTACGACAACGCCTTTTTCGGCAATTTCATCTTGCAGTTTTCTGTTTCCTGCCGGATAACATTCCAACAATCCGTTCCCCAAAACAGCAATTGTCCTACCTGAATTTTTTAACGTAGAACTATGTGCTTGTGTATCTATACCGCTGGCCAGTCCCGAGATTGTGGTTATTGAGTTTTGTGCAAAATATTTACAAAATTTTTCAGTTACTATGGCACCATAATTTGTAGGTCTTCTTGAACCGACCACAGAAACGGAATATTCATCACTTTTATCAAAATTACCTTTGATATATATAACAGGCGGAAAATCATAAATATTTTTCAACCTGCCGGGATAATCTTTATCTAAATATGTTAAGATTTTTATGTTGTTTTTTCCGGCTAAAATACATTCTTTGTTTGCAACTTCTAAATTTGAGAGTGTTTTTATTGTTTCTGCAACTTTTTTTGATATTGAGCCGACAGATTCAAGGTCCGCTATATCGGCAGCCAGAACATTACTTGCACTGCCGAAATAGTTTATCAAAGATATAATTTTTTTAGGAATTAAATCTACAACCGTATTTAAGGCAACTATAGATAACTTTTCATTATCCATTATTTTTTCTTAGCACCTGCAGCAAGAAGAAGCGTTTTTATTATATCACCATATCTTTCATTGTTTGCGGCATAATCCAAAGCACAATAACCGTCATAATCTTTCGCATTAACATCAGCCCCCGCATCTATTATTAAAGATACAATTGATGGAGTATCGGTATTTTCACAAGCCAACATCAAAGCGGTCGTTCCATCATTTGCTTTAACATTAACAAGAGCCCCTGCTCTTATCAATTCTTTAAAAACTTTTTCATAGCTGTCATATTGTGCCGCATACATAAATGCGGATTTTCCTTTATTATCGGTTAAATTAACTCTTGCTCCGTAAGACAATAATAACTGCATCATTTCCACACTTGAATTCCCCTGACAAGCCGCCATTAAAGGTGTTCTACCCTGATCATCCTGACCGTTTACATCCTGACCGGAAAGTATCGCATCTTTTACTTCGCTGAAAGATCCAAATTCGCATAAATCTTGCAAAGATTGTTGAATTTCTATAGGTTCATTTGAAAATTTGTTTCTTGCTTGCACGGAATTAACACAATACAGAAACAAACTTAATGTAATTATAGTAATAAATATACCACTCTTTCTCATTGTGTTCCTCCTTTTCTATACATATTATATTTTATTAAAATACTTATGAAAAAACAATTTTATCTATTTTACGCTTTTAAAATATTCTACGGTATTCTTTAAACCTTTAATTATATCTACCCTAGGTTCCCAACCCAACACTTTTTTAGCTTTGGAAACATTTAGAAAACTTTTAAATAATTCTCCGTTTCTCTTAGCTTTAAATATAGGTTTTTTTTCATAACCTATAATTTTAGACAATTCTTGTGCCAATTTTGTTACGGATGTGGTTTTGTTTGTAGCAATATTTATAACTTCGTTATTACCTTTTGTTAAAGATTTTATATTTGCCGAAACAACGTCTTTAACATAAACGTAATCTCTTAATTGTTTACCGTCTCCGAAGATAAAAATATCTTTGTTTTGTGTCATCTTACCTATAAATATTGCAACAACACCTGCTTCTCCGTTAACGTCTTGTCTTGGACCGTAAACATTAGCATATCTTAATATGGTATATTTTAAGCCATATAAAGAACTATATGCTTTTATATAATGTTCAACGGAAAGCTTTGCTACTCCGTAAGGGGATAACGGATTTTCAAAAGATTTTTCATCGGGTGCTTTCGAACCGCATTCGCCGTAAATTGTTCCGCCGGAAGAAGCAAATATTATTTTTTTTACTTTCGTATTTTTACAAGCTTCCAAAATATTTAATGCACCTTTTATATTTACATCAGCATCAAAACAAGGATCTTCAACCGATTTTCTTACGTCAAGTTGTGCCGCATGGTGAATAACGATATCTATTTTTTCTTTTTTAAATATTTCATCTATCTTTTTCTTATCACATACGGAAACTTTATAAAATTTTGCCTTTTTATTTACGTTTTTTATATTTCCGGTTGCAATATTATCTACAACAACAACTTTATGCTTTTTCTCTATTAACTCGTCAACTATATTTGAACCGATAAATCCCGCGCCGCCGGTAACCAAAATTTTCAATTTATTTTTCCCCCTTCATTCGTCAACATATAATATGCTATCGCAACACTTGATTTATAATGCTTAACCATTTCTTTATGTTCTGCCGTTTGTTCGGTCGGAACAATTTCTCTCGGTTTATCTTTGTTCCAAGTATAGTCTTTTTCTTTACCTGATGCAAAATCATAAATAACATAATTATCTTTTGTCATTATTGCTCCCAAACAATTTGAAGCAATATTTTTTTGTGCATCATCGGATAACAAATCCGTTCCTGTAGCCCAATAATCGGTATTTGATAAAGATAAATTATATAATGTCGGCAAAATATCCGTATGCGAACCTACAACGGTAGTATCAATTTTTTTGTTAGGTCTTAATTTTTTCGGTATATACAAATAAAAAGGCACACTCATTTCATCCAAATTTCTTTCTACGGAATAACTGAATGTATTCCAAAAATTATGATCGCCGGTTATCGCAACTATCGTGTTATCGGCATACTTTGAATTTTTTAATCTTGTCAAAAACTCGCCTACTTTTTGGCTTGAATATTGATAAGTTGCAAATCTCATTGTAGATAGTTTCATATCACCGGTAATATCTTTTTTTAACTGTTCGCTTAAATCTAACGGATATGGTTGTTTATAATCACTAGGTAAAGAATAAGGCGGATGGTTTGATGTTGTCATAATGTAAATAAATTTCTTATTGTCATTTTCTTCCAATACTCTCAATATATAATCGAACAAATATTCGTCATAAACTCCCCACTGATTTCTTTCATAATCTTTCGGCATTGAACCTTCACCTATAACTCTGTCAAAACCTACATTGGGCATATATGATGTACAGTTTCTCCAGCCGGAATTTCCGCCATACATAAATATTGTTTCATAACCGCTGTTTTTATACGGCATAGGACCGGTATAAAAATATTTATTATATGCATATTTTGATTGGCACAAAAACTGTGATAAAGGTAATCTTGCAATGTTTGTTATTGCTGATTCCAAACTTCCGATTGTACCCATATTAGCAGGCAAAAATCTATAAAACATAATATCTTCATCAATATGTTTTTTAAATTCGCCCAACACATTAAAACTTTCACTGTTATAATGCATTAAATCCGTACCTAACGCTTCCATCATTATAAACACAACATTAGGTTTAATCTCTTCTATATCTTTATTAATTTTTGTTGTTTTATTTAAAGATGTTTCCGGTTTATTTTTATCTATTGAATTTATGTCAACATTCAAAAAATCGCTAAATGCTTTAGCCATATTATTTTTTGAATAGCCCATTTTTCCGATATAATCTCTATCTTTTTCTTTAGACCTTGCTTCTATTGCCGCTTGTAAAGTGTATATACCGTTTATCGCAACTTTATTTATAAATGTGTTTGTGGATATTTCCGCATTATCTACTCCTAACGGAAATAGTCCGAAAGAGCCCCTTGCTATTATAAAATTAACTGATAACAAAACAAGTGAAAGTATAATCTTTATATAAATTTTTGTTTTTTCAATATAATAACCTATAACTTTTTTTTCTACGATTATTTTTGTTAAAAAATATATAAATACAAAAATTAATATAAAACCTATACCTACCCAAACAACAGGATAATTTTCCGCAATCGTTGAAAAAAGAGCTTTGGTGTCATCTTCAAAAACGCCGAACATTAAAATATTCATATGGTTTTGAAAATAAGAATAAAATCCAAAATCTATGCAGAGCAATGTTACTATAAATCCGAAAAAAACTGTATAATAATACTTTAAACTTTTAACAAATTTTACAAAAAGCTTTTGGTTACCGATAAGCCAAAATATTATAAAGAATAATGTTACTAAAGAATTTATGTATGCAAGTATTGCGCAATCGTATCTCACACCTAAAATAAATGCTTGTATTAAATCATTTAAATAACCTGAAAGATTAGACCAACTTGAATAATAAAATGTAAATATTATTCTGTATGTTGTCATTATTAATGCAAATATTATATTTAATGTAATTATTCTTTTTATAAATTGTTTTATCATTTTTCTCTCTAAATATAAACAACCATTTCTATCGTTAATTTGATAGAAATGGTTGTTTTTTTGTATCTAAAAACTATTTCTTCTTTTGTTCATACTGTAATGTTTTTGTTGTAATATCGGTTACTGAAGCAGGTCCGAAGAATTGAATAGGGCCGGGGAACATATATCTGTCGTTCATTGCCCAATCCTGTCTTACTTTAGCAAAAGCTTTAAACGGTGCACCGTTAAGTTTTACTAACGCTTTTTGAATAACAGGTTTTTCTTTACCTTTTCTTCTTTCTATGTTCATCATCATTGTTAAAGGTATTCCTCCGCATTTCCATTCTGAAGATTTCTTAACAAGATTTTTAACTGATGATAAGTAACCCGACATATTATTCAATACCAATGCTGCAGCATTATATCCTAAAGCATAAGTATAATTTGCATCAAAATTTGAAGGAACACCGCATCTTCCTTCATATCCGAAGAAATGATTTATTGTTGAAAATTTTCCATTATATTTTCCTGCTTTTTTAAGTTCTTTCAATTTCTTAGAAACCATTTCAATAAGTAATTTTTCCGTTTCAATTAAAGAAACTTGAACATTGCCGTGAGGATCTCTGTCCAACATCAATTGAGAAGCAATGTTTTTAGGAAGAGACAATAAGAGTGCAGATAAATTTTTAGGAAGTTTTGAAGAAATAAAACTTATTTTTTCATCAACACTGTTTAATTTTGAAACTTTATCTTCGTTTTCTGCCAACAAATCGTTAAGTTCTGCAATAAGAGCTTTCATTTCAGGAATAAATTCTATTAATCCTTCCGGAACCAAAACAACTCCATAGTTTTTGCCGAGTTTAGATCTCTTAACTACCAAATTTGCCAAACTATCTACAATCTGTTTAAGCGTCATTTTCTTGGCTAACACTTCTTCACCTATCAAAACAACATTTGGTTGAACTTTAAAACCAACTTCCAAAGTAATATGAGAAGCGCTTCTACCCATAAGACGGATAAAATGCCAATATTTTCTTGCTGAATTTACATCTCTTTCAATGTTTCCTACAAGTTCCGCATAAATTTTTGTTGCAGTATCAAAACCGAAAGAGGCCTCTATATGTTCATTTTTCAAATCGCCATCAATAGTTTTAGGAACACCTATAACACAAACATTTGCGTTTTCTTTTTTCAAGTATTCCGCAAGAAGAGCTGCATTTGTATTAGAATCATCTCCGCCGATAAATACCAAAGCATCCATCTTATTTTTCAATATTGTTGCTTTAGCTTGTGCAAATTGTTCCGGAGTTTCGATTTTCGTTCTGCCGGACTGAATCATATCGAATCCGCCGGTATTTTTATAATTTGCAATAACTTTATCGTTTATTTCCATTGTTTTATTATCTAATATTCCGGAAGGTCCGCCCAAGAAACCTATTAATTTATTCTTCTTATTAGCTGATTTTAAACCTTCCAAAAGTCCGAATATAACATTATGTCCGCCGGGGGCTTGTCCGCCTGAAAGAACAACACCTACTTTAATTGCTTTTTTTGCTACAACAGCATTTTTACCTGCTTGAAAACTTACAACAGGCATACCGTAAGTTTTTTCAAAAATAGCTTTTATTTTAGCGAAATCAGCTACCGATTTTGTTGCTTTACCTAATACGGGTTTTACATTTGCTACGCCTTTTTTTAATACTGCAGGCAAAACAGGTTGAAATTTTAATCTTTCCTGATGCAATTCTGAAACACTACATTTTTGTGACATAATAAAACTCCTTATGAATTTATATTAATTTTTTTATTATACTATTTTTTTAATTATAGTTTAAAGACTTTTTTTATTTTGGTAAAATAAATCAAATACATTATGAAAATATTAATTGTTAAACCAAGTTCGTTTGGTGATATTATTCAGGCAAACCCGATATTGCAAGCTATCAAATCCAAATGGAAAGACAGCTTGATAGATTGGCTTGTTTTTACTCAATGGAAACAGGTTGTCGAATTATTTCCTAACATTAATAATATAAAATGTTGGGATAGAAAAGGCGGAATAAAAGCTTTTTTTGAAGTACTTAAAGAATGTAACAAAGAAAACTACGATTTGGTTATAGATTTGCAAGGACTTTTAAGAACCGCAATTTTTTGCAAACTGTTAAAAGCAAAACAAAAAATCGGTGTAAGCGGGATGAAAGAATTAAGTTGGCTTTTTTTAAAAGAACCGTACAAAAGGAACAAAGATGAAAACGCCGTCATAAGAAACCTTAATTCTTTAAGCTACATAACAAAAGAAAACTATGTTCCCTGTTTTAAGATTAAAACGGATAACTCTTTAAACGATACATTATATAAATACGGCATAACAAACAATGATAATATAATTGCTTTTGTTCCTTTTGCAAGAGGGAAAACAAAAACTTGGAACCCAAACAATTATGTTTCTTTAGCAAAAAAAATTAAAGTCGTAAACAAAAATATTAGAATTGTTGTTTTAGGTTCGCAAAAAGATTATGGTAAAATAAGTACAGATGACATAATCGATTTGTGCGGAAAAACAGATATAAAAGAATTGGCACAAATATTATCCGTGTGTAAACTTGCAATCGGTGCAGATACGGGCGCAATGCATTTGGCAAATGCCATAGGTATAAAAAATGTTTTCATTTTCGGCGGTTCGGACATAAAAGAAACTGCACCCTACGGTGATAATGCAAAAGTAATAACCGCAAATTTAAGTTGCAGCCCATGCAGAGGAAATTGTAAGTTCGACAAAGAAAAATGTTTGGAACAAATAAAACCCGATGAGGTTTTTGAGAGTGTAAACGAATGGATAAAATAATATTTTTTCATATGAACCAATTGGGAGATCTTTTATTTAGTTTGCCCGTATTAAAAGCAACTAAACAAAAGTATCCGAATATAAAAATTTATTGTGTAGCAAGAAAAAATCTTGCCGGATTGTTGCAATCAACAAAACTTGTAGATAAAATATTTTTAAAAGTCGGTTCACTCGGTGCAGAAATAGATTTGATTGCGGATATTCGGAAAGAAAAAATCGATACGGCGGTAATGTTTTCCGAATCTCCGGAAACATTGCTTTTAGCATACTTTTCAAAAATAAAAAACAGAATAGGATTCAAAACCTCAAGTTTAAATTTTTTACTTACAAAGAAAGTAGAAAAAATAGGAGTACCTTCACTTAACAACAATATTGTGCTTGCAAAATCGGCAGGCATTGATAATGTTCAAAAAGATTACCTGAACATTTTAAAAATCGACGGAGAATCCGCTGTTAAAATATCGTTTTGGTTGGAAGAGAATAAAATATTAAATAAAGATTTTATTGTTGTATCGGTAGGCGCAAGTAAAAGAAGACAAGAAAAATGTTTAAGAAAAGAAGTTTGGATTGAAACATTAAACAAACTCGCAGATATGAAAAAGAATGTGGTTGTTGTTTTTGCTCAATGGGAAAAGGAATCTGTAATGAAAATATTGAAATATGTATCTAAAGACATAAAAACATTTTGCCCCGAAAACGGGCTTATAGAACTTTCCGCTCTTATAAGCAAAGCAAAACTATTTATAGGTATAGATTCCGGAACAATGCATTTAGCCGCAAGTTTGGGAGTAAAATGTATTGCATTGTATGGTAATACGGATCCTACTCAAATAGGTCCCAGACCTTTACAAAACCATATAATTATCAAGAAAAACAGCGCAAAAGATATTATAGCAAGCGATATATTGGAGAACATAAAATGAAAAAAATTTTTATAACATTAACTTTATTATTCTTTTTACAAGGTTTTATCCATGCGGAAACAAGCAATGAAATTATAGCAACAGTCAACGGACAAAACATTACAAAAACTTATGTAAACAATGTTTTACAGGAAGATTTTTCCAAGTTGCCGGAACAACAAAGAACGGAAGAAAACATAAAAGTTCTTGCAAATAAAATAGTTAATCAAAAAATAGAAGATATTTTATTAATAGATGCGGCAAAAAAATCCGACATCAAAATTTCAAAAGAAGAAATACAAACTACCATTAACAATATCAAATCACAATTCAAAACGGAAAAGGATTTTGAAGCCGACTTAAAAAAGCAGGGGCTGACAAAAAAAGATTTTGAAAAAGAAATAAAAGAATCGTTAATGAAAATAAAATATGTTTCCAACGAAATCAAAAACAGAGCACAAAATCCTACGGATGAACAATTGAAAAACTTTTATAATAATGTAATATCAAAAATAAACGGACTTGATTTAAATCTTTCACCTCAGGAAGACAAATTGGTTTCTTCGGTGGCAAACGGTTTAAAAAGAAATTATGCCGAACAGGTTAAAATAAGACAAATTTTTATAAAGTGTTCCGATGATTTTACAAAAGAACAAAAAAAAGAAGTTACTGAAAAAATCAAAGAATTGAAAAAAGAACTATCTTTACAGGATGTTAATTTCGCACAGTTATCAGTAAAATATTCCGATGATCAATCTTTAAGGCAAAAAAAAGGAGATTTAGGTTTTGTTTTAAGGGAAGACCTTACACCTGAAGTTGCAAAAGTTGTTTTTGCATTGAATGTAGGTGCATATAATACAAAACCCGTTCAAACAAATAACGGATACCATTTTTTCAGAGTAGAAGAAAAAAAGGCAAAAATGCCCATAGAATATGATGATATCAAAGATTCAATATCCGATTTGTTATACAAACAAAATATACAAACAGCATATGATAAATTGATAGCGGATTTAAAAGAACATTCAAACATTAATTTTTATTAGTTATTTTTGATAAACATATCAGTTTTATATATAATCAGTTTGAGATTTTTTTTAAGAGGTTTTTATGAAATATGCAAGTTACAGAAGTCTTTTCAGAATGTATGAATATATACAACCTTTTCTAAAATATTCTTTACCGATGGAAGAGAATTTACCCGGAACAAAAGTTTTGGCAATTGCTCCGCATCAGGATGATGAAAGTATAGGTTGCGGAGGAACTCTTTTAAAACATACTAAAGCAGGCGGAAGGTTGGAAATTGTTTTTTGTACATCCAACGGAGAAAAGAGAATGTATGAAGCAAAAGATGCCGCAAAAATATTAGGATCAAGGATAAGTCATTTTTTGCAATTTGAAACAAGATCTTTATATAAAAATACAAACCTGTTAGCAGAAAAATTTACGGAATTATTTAACAGGGTAAGGCCGGATATAGTTTTTTTACCTTTTATGATAGACAATCATCAGGATCATATTGCTATTTCCAGGGCTTTTGCAAAAGCATACAAAAATAAAGCAATTGATTGTTTTGTATATGCTTACTCAGTATGGACAACTTTAATACCTAATGTTGTTATTGATATAACTGAAAACTGGGAACAAAAAAAACAGGCAATAGACTGCTATAAAACACAAACCGCTACAAGAGATTATGTTACAATGGCCTCTTCCATATCAAAATATTGGTCTGTGGTAAAAGGAAAAAACACTCAATATTGTGAAGCTTTTTTTAAAGCTACAAGCAGTGAATATGTGTCACTAGTTAAAAAAATCTTATAACCATGAAAAAAATAAGAGTTTTACATTTATTTTCATCAAATACCATAGGCGGAGCAGAAAAACAAACATTACTTACCGCTATAAGTCTTAAAGAGTTAAGCTTAAAATTCGAACCTATAATTGCTGCTCCGAAAAGCAGTTTTCTGTATAAAGAAGCAGAAAGAAACGGAGTCAAAGTAAAAGCTTTTAAATGTAGAGGAACTTTTACTCCTACGGGTGTTATAAAGTTAATAAAAATAATTAAAGATGAAAATATAAAAATACTTCATGTTCAACAAGGTAAACTTTATTGGACTGCCTTACTGATGAAACTTTTTTTTCCAAACATAAAAGTTATTTTACATAGAAGACAAGATACAAGACATAAATGGTACGCAAAATGGCACTATAAAGTTGCAGATTTAACATTAACTGTTTCAAAAGTAGTTAAGGATAATTTAATAAAATATGAAAATGCCCCGGAAAACAAAATACAGGTTTTATACAATGCTTTTGATACAAAAAAATTCGAACAAAAAATCGATTGTACCGATATAATAAAAGAATACGATTTAGAAAACAAATTTGTCATTGGAACAGTCGGCGCAATAGTTTCATTGGAAGGTAAAGGACAAAAATATCTTATAGAAGCAATATCTAAATTAAGAAAAATCTATCCTAATATATTTGGCTTAATAGTAGGCGATGGTGCAGGTAAAAAGCTACAAGAAGAATACGCAAAACAATTGGGTGTGGATGATATAGTTAAATTTACAGGTTATCAATCAAATATTCCCAAATTTTTAAAAGTTATGAACATTTTTTGTTTATTATCTTGTGGCAGTGAAGGGTTCGGAAACGTTAATTTGGAAGCGGAATTTTTAAAGATTCCGGTTATAACAACAAATATAGGCGGAATACCTGAAACCGTAACAGACAATGTTACCGGTTTTTTGATAGAACCTAGAAATGTTGATATGGTTATAGAGAAAATTAAAAAATTGATAGAGGATAAAACTTTTGCCGAAAACATGGGAATTGCAGGTAACAAGTTTGTTAAAGAAACTTTTTCAAAAGAAAAATTTATTGAAAATCTTACAAAAATATATGAGGGTATAACAAATGACTAAATATTTATTGTATCCGTTTACCATTATTTATTATCTCCTGTCCGAATTAAACAGAATATTAACAAAACCTAAGAAATTGAACAAACCCGTTATAAGTATAGGCAATATCACATGGGGAGGAAGCGGTAAAACTCCTATGACAATTGAAGTTGCAAAATATATTTTAAGTTTAGGAAAAACTCCCGTAATACTATCAAGAGGTTATGCCAGAAACAACAAACAACTAAAAAATGTTATAGTAAGAGATAAAGAAAAAATCCTGGCTGACATTGAAGTTTCCGGTGATGAGCCATATATGATGGCAAAACTCGTAAATTGTCCGATAATAATAGGTGCAAACAGATTTGAAAGTGCAAATTTAGCAAAACAATTTAATCCCGATATCTTTATTTTGGATGATGGTTTCCAACATTGGAAACTACAAAGAGATTTGGATATAGTGTGTATAAATGCTCTTAATCCTTTCGGTAACGGAATGACGATACCGTCCGGTATTTTAAGAGAAAAGAAATCTGCTCTTAAAAGAGCAAAAATAGTTGCTATAACCAATTGTAATTTGGCAAACAAAGATACGGCATATAACCTTAGACAGGAGATATTTAAAATAACAAGCGAAATACCCATAGAAGTTTCATGTAAAAATTATGAAATAGTGAACATGTACGACAATTCCAAAATAGAAAATATTGATTTATTCAGAAGAGACAATTCTTTCGTTGTTATGTCTGCAATAGGTTCCCCGGACAATTTTGTAAATACTATTATAAATTTAGGACTAAAAATAAAAGAAGAAATTATTTTTTCTGATCATCACAAATACACGGAAAAAGATATAGCCGCAATTTTAAATAATCTACAGTATAGCGAAAAAATTATAACAACGGCAAAAGATGCCGTAAAAATAATGGATGTAACAAATTCCAAAATACAGAAAAAAATATATATTCTTAACGTTTCAATTTCTTTTAATAACGGAAGAGAAGTTTTTGAAAAGGAAATAAACTCTTTATTAGGTATAAACAATGGCAAATAAAAATAAGTTATCACCGGCAATATTTTTGGATAGAGATGGAACAATAAACCACGATAAAAATTATTTAAGTGATGAAAAACAATTAAAATTATATAAAAATATAGAAAAACCTTTACTAAAATTTAGGGATATGGGCTTTAAAATTGTTATAGTAACAAACCAGTCCGGAATTGCAAGGAAATATTTTACTGTAACAAAATTGAAGCAAATCAATTCTAAATTAATAGAGATGCTAAAGAAATTGAATGTGAAAGTTGATGGAATGTATTATTGTCCGCACGGTCCTAACGATAATTGCGATTGCAGAAAACCGAAAATAGGGATGGCCCTAAAGGCAGCAAAAGAGTTAAAAATAGATCTTAAAAAATCTTATATGATAGGTGACAGTGTAAGAGATTATATTTTCGGTTACAATTTCGGAGGAAAAGGGTTATTGGTTCTTACGGGACACGGTAAAAAACAGTTTGCAAAAATAAAAGATGAAAAGCAAAAACCTTTAGCAGTAGTCAGAAGTTTAAGTCAAACGGTGGAGGTTATAAAAAATGATTACAAAAAAAATTAAAGTTTTAATAATGGCAGTACTTATAACATTACCTGTTTACGCTCAAAAAGTTACGGATGTTTCCGCAACAAAAGAATTTTTTGAATACACTCCCGATTTTCAATGGAGACAACTTAAAGGAAACTTACCAGAAAAAGAAAATTTGGTATTTGATGTTTATTGGAAATTCGTTAAAGTAGGAAAAGGAACTTTGGAAATAAAAGGGTTTGAAGAAATAAACGGCAGAACAGCATATCATATTTATTCCGAAGCAAAATCCGCACCTTTTTTTGACAGTTTTTTCAAAGTAAGAGACACAAATCAATCTTGGTTGGATACCGAAAGTTTTTGTTCTTTAAGATATCTTACAAATATTTCCGAAGGCGGTTGGAAAAAGTTCGAACAGCTTGATTTTAACCACGAAAACAAAAGATTTGCAAGAAACGATGACGGAACGATGAAATACGGTGATACCGTTCAATGGGTTCAAGATGTTATATCTTCTTTTTATTTTTTGAGAACTTTGGATTTAGAAGTAGGAAAAGAATATGTTTTTGATGCACATTCCGGCGATGACACATGGCCTCTAAAAACTAAAGTTATAGGCAGAGAAACCGTTAAAGTTGATGCCGGAACTTTTGACTGTTTAATATTGCAACCTTCTCTGAGAGAAGACGCAGGAATATTCAAAGCCAAAGGTAAACTAAAAATTTGGGTAACAAACGATGAAAGAAAAATGCCTGTAAAAATGAAATCCAAAATCCCGGTAGGGTCAATATCAGCAGAACTATCGACATATAAAACTAATAAGAAAGAAGAAGTTGTAGCAAAAGATGTTGCTTCGGAAAACAAAGTATTTAACATAGAATAAAGCTTTTAAAATGAAAACAAAAATAATAAATATACAAAAAGAAAATACGGATTTTATTATAGAAACAACAAACGATATTTTGAAAAACAAAGGTATAGTTGTTTTGCCTACCGATACAGTTTACGGTATAATGACAAGTGTATTTAATTTTGAAGGACAAAAACAAATATATAAGCTGAAAAACAGAGCAGAGAAAAAACCCTTGATATTGATGTCGGACAATATTACAACATTAAAAAGGTTTGTTTCTTTCCCTAAAGGTATAGATAAAATAGTAATGGAGTTTTGGCCCGGTCAACTGACTTTAATTTTACCTACTACCGAACTTGGCAAAATGTTAACCGGCGGAAGAGACAATTTAGGTGTAAGGATACCGAATTGTAAAATATTGTTGGATATTATGGCTAAATACGATATACCTTTAATGACAACATCGGCAAATATTTCAGGCAAATCAAGCGCAAAAACGGCCGCAACCGCAATAAACTATTTTGACAGTAAAATAGATTTGATTGTTGATGGAGGAAAATGCGAATTTTCTTTTGAATCAACAGTAATAGATATGGTAAAGTTTCCTTATGTTGTAATAAGAAAAGGTTGTTTGGATTGTAAAAAATTATTGGAATATATTTAAATCAATATAATTAAAATTTATTCTTGATTTTTATAAAAAAAAAGTGTAAAATACTTACTTGTAACATTTAAATAGAAGATGAGTAATTGATTCCGACATGGCTCAATGGTAGAGCATCCCGCTGTTAACGGGAGGGTTGTAGGTTCGAGTCCTACTGTCGGAGTTTTTTATTTGGTAAAAGAAATGAAAACAAAATATATATCAATTTTCGTCACCGTTCCTAACACGAAAACCGCTAACAAGATAACTGCTTTTTTAATAAAAAATAAATTGGTTGCTTGTGTTAGTATAGTTCCAAAAATAAAGTCGGTTTATTGGTGGAAAAACAAAATTTGTAAAAGCAACGAACAATTATTGATTATGAAAACGACAAAAAATAAATTTAATGAGATTGTGAAAGAAATAGAACAAATTCATCCTTATGAAGTTCCCGAAATAGTCTGTATTGATATTACCGCAAACAAAAATTATTTAAATTGGATAAAAGAATATGCAAAATAAAAAAATAATATTAGCATCATTATCTCCTAGAAGAATAGAATTGTTAAAAAAGTGGGGACTTAAATTTGATGTAATTCCAAGCAATATAGATGAAAGACATAATTTGAAAAGACCGTCATCAATAGTAAAATACTTATCTTATAAAAAAGCAGAAAACGTTAAGTTACAACATCCTAACAGTATTGTTATCGGTTCTGATACAATAGTAGTTTTAAACGGGAAAATATTAGGCAAGCCGAAAAACAAAAAACATTCCGAAGAAATAATAAAAGAATTAAACGGAAGTTTACATAAAGTGTATACAGGAGTTTCTATATTAAGCGACAATAAACAAGTTATTTTTTATGATGTTGCTCATGTTAGAATGAAAAAATTACCAGATGAACAGTTAAAAAAATTATTTGGTAAACATATGGATAAAGCAGGTTCTTATGCCGTTCAAGATAAAGATGATTGTTTCGTAAAAAAAATATACGGCGACTACTATACTGTTGTAGGTCTGCCGTATATAAAATTAAAAAAAGAATTAAAAAAGTTTAATACCCGCTTGAAATAAATTTTAATCTCTATCTTCCAATAAAATTTTTATTTTTGATTCTCTTTTAACACTGTCGAACCAATCATTTAAAATTTCGTTGGCTTTTGTTTGTATCAAAATTGCTGCTTTACCGGAATCTTTTTCAGCTTCCGTGTTTGATACATTTGTCGCGGATGCTACAAGAACTTTCAATTTGTTTGCCGCAATTTGTTTTCTTCTTAAATTTTCAAAATCCTTCGGAGACATTCTTAAATTATTTAAAAACTGATAATAATTTCTGCTATCAAACTGACCATTTGCATTTAAGAAATAAGGATAACTTTGTATATCTTGTGCAAGTTCGTTATCACTTACCGTTATTCCGTATTTTTTTGTTTGTTGCCAAATAAGTTCATCTTGAATTAATGTTCTTAATATCTGATCTTGAGTTTCTCTCATTATTTCGTCCGTAACATTTTGTTCGGAATGTCTTAGCATATTAAGAGCATTATTATATAAACTGTAATAGTTCTTGTACGGTATATTTTTACCGTTAATAACGGCTACCGTATCAAAAGAAGAACTGTTACCGAAAGTCGATACCCCGAACCCCGCTATAAAAGTTCCGCCGAAAAATCCTATCAAAATTATTAAAATAATTGCTACTTTGTGTTTCCTAAAAAAATTCATCATAATTGTATTGTCCTCTTTATATAGTTTCTTCACTATTTTCTTCGGTAATTTCTTCTTTTTCAACCATCAAACTTTTACCTTTAAAAACAGCTCCTTCGTTTATAGATAAAATAGAAGTCGTCAAATCTCCCACCACTTTAGATTTACTTAACAGCTCTATATTTTCCGTTGCAACAATATTTCCTTCAACTGTACCGTCAACAACCACATAGCTTGCTTTTATGTTTCCTTTAACTTTAGCCGTTTCACCGATTATAACATTTGCCGCTTCTTTTATGTTCCCTATCAAGGTACCATCTACTCTCAAGCTTTCCGACACAACAATATCTCCGGTAAAAACTGTTTCTTTTCCTACCAAGGTTTCTATTGTATCAAATAACTTTTTATTTTTTTTACTAATCATATTGTTATCCTTACCTTAATCCAAATAACCGTTCAAATACTTCATCGGATTTATAGGTCTTTTATTAAGATGTATTTCATAGTGTAGATGCGGTCCCGTAGATCTTCCCGTATTTCCCATTTTTGCAATTTCTTGACCTTTATTCACAAATTCATCTTTTTTTACCAACGATTTTGCAAGATGAGCATAAACTGTTCTATATTTGTGACCATGTTCTATTGCTATAACATTACCATATCCTGACAACCAACCGGAAAACACAACAACTCCCGCCGCAGTTGCAACTATCGGAGTATTTTTTTTGTTTGCTATATCAATTGCCGGATGAAAAAATCTTGTATTAAAAATCGGATGAAATCTTATTCCGTAAGGAGAAGATATCGTTCCGTTACACGGCCATATTGACGGTGTATATCTGAAAACCTCTCTTTGTTTTGATATATGATTTATAACTTCCGAATAACTTTTCATTGAGGCCTTGTATTCTTCAAGTAATTCAAAAGTTTGTTTTGATATTTCTTGATAATCAATACTATCTATTTTACCGGATAACAACATAGATAAAGCACTGGATTCTATTGGAGTAGGACCTCCTGAACCAAGACCGTTTTCTATTATTATTCTTTTGGATTCCATTGCCAAAAGAGAACGAATATGATCATCGTTTTGTTTTACCTGAGACAACATTTCTTTTGATTTTTTTATTTGATCGGCAAAAAACAACATTCTCATCTTCATTATTTTGTTATCGGCTTTTACCGCTAAATAATCTATGTGTTTGCCGGAAACAAAACCTGCCCATAAAGTTACTCCTGTCCATGCAAAAAAGGCAACAAAAAGGAAAAACACGGAAAAATTAAACTTTATCGGTTTAATCCCCCCATGATGAATAAAAACAATAGTAACCTTCCTTCTTAGTTCTCTAAGAAGTCCTTTTAATCTTGTCATAAAGTCTTAAAAGTATAACACAAAATTATTAATATTTCAATACATTTATGCAAATTTTACTTTGTTTATCATATTAAATATTTAACGGTTCGTTTTATTAAGATTTTTTAATTTTTGATAAGAAAGTTTCAATTATTTGAATATTTTTTACTGTTTGGGCTGAAAATTCGGTACTTCCTATTTCAATATATAAATCGTTTGCCTGATTTAATAAATCCAAAACATCTTTAATTTCAAGCAAAGCATTGCTATCACTACTTATATCCGAAAAGTTTTTTATATTATCCGAATTATCCGAAAAATCGATATTTTTTCCTATTTCAATTTCTTTTAACATTGCAAGAGCCAAATTATTTTTTGTCTTCGCAAGTAAAATTTTATTATCCGAACCGATTTTAGGGAGAGTTTTTTTATATATTAAAACAGAATCGGAAAATCTTCCGTTAGAGTAAAATTTTTCCGCTTTTGAAATATTCCAAGAAACGGATACTCTGTTGAAAGATTTTCCGATATATTTAATTACATCAAATAAAATTCCTGATATAACTAACCCCGTAATAAAACCTACTATTACGGTTACTGCAATATTCTTCACAAAAATTAGAAGCAGAAGTTGAAGAATACAAATACAGGCAAGAACATTGTGTTGTTCTTGATTATGTTAACCAAACCTAACTGAATACCTTTCATAGTTTCTGTATAGTTAACAAAACCCCATTGAAGACCTGTAACCTGTTGTGAATAGTTAACAAAACCCAATTGTGCACCTTTAAATTCGCCTTTTGTCCAGTTAACAAAACCGTATTGAATACCTGTGAAATCTTGTGCCAAGTTTACCAAACCCCATTGAACTCCGGTACCATCATCAGTATTGTTTACCAAGCCCAATTGAACACCTTGCAATTTTCCTGCTTTTGAGTAAATTATACCCCACTGAACACCGTCAACAGCTTCTGTTTCAGAACCGATACCTAATTCCAAACCGCCGGTATAGTCTTCATTAGGAACACAAATGTCTCCCCATAAAGACAATTTGAAAACTTGTGCTTGAGCACTTACTGCAAACAACATAAATACTGCCACCAAACTTAATACAACTTTTTTCATTTTTACTTCCTCCTATTTATTTTAACAACAAATTTCCTATATCATTTATTAGTTTACCGAAACCTGTTTGTTTTTTTGCACTAACGCAATACACGTCTTCTTTATTAACCTTACACACATTACAAATTGTATCTTTTAATTTTTCTAAATTCAAGTTGCTGATTTTATCTGTTTTGTTTGAAACGATTTTAAAAGGTATATTTAACCGCCCAACCCAATCCATCATAACAAAATCAAGCTCGGTCGGTCCTACAAAAGAATCTACAAGAATATATACCATTTTTAAAGTTTTTCTGGATGTTATGTAAGTCTCAATCATATTTTGCCAAACTTTTTTTTCTTGTTCCGTTACTCTTGCAAAACCGTACCCCGGCAAATCCACTATCCATCTTCCCTTAGCCGGTGTAAATATATTTATTGCTCTGGTTCTTCCCGGAGTTTTTGATGTCCTTGCCAAATTTTTAGTTTTACATATTGCATTTATTACGGAACTTTTACCTACATTTGATCTGCCTACAAAAGCAACTTCGGATATACTCTGCGGTAACAATTCCGGTTTGGTTTCGGATATAAAGAAAACTGATTTAGATAAATCTAATGCCATTGTTATCTTCTTATTTTACCTAACAATCTCAATATTTCCAAATACAACCATATTATGGTAACCATAAGAGCAAATGCACCGTACCATTCCATATATTTAGGAGCTCCGGAAAAAACACCTTTTTGTATCATATCAAAATCCAATATTAAATTAAGCGCCGCCAATATTACTACAAAAACACTGAAAGCTATTCCCCAAGGGCCCGATGAATATATAAAAGTAAAACCCGTAATACCACACAAAGATAACACAAGTTCAACAACATATAATAAACATATTGCCAATGTTGATATTCCTACAATTAAATAAAATTTATTAGTTGCTTTTATTATGCCGGCTCTAAATGCCGCTAACATGCAAAACAAAACACTTATTGTTAAAAATACCGCATTAAATGCAATTCCGGGATAATTGTTCTCAAAAAATAAAGTTAAAGTACCCAACAACAATCCTTCTCCGAAAGCATAAAGAGGAGAAAGAAAAGGAACTGTCGGTTTATTAAATATTATAATAATGGCAATAACAAAAGAAACTATACATATGGGCATTAGCAGAGCTGCAAAGGTCATAGCATATCTCCACCCTAAAAAAGCTCCTACCGCAAGTATCATCCACAAAAAAATACTTTTGTTTATGACACCGCTTACAGTCATTGTTTCTTGTGAATAACCCAAATTGGAAAATGTTTTTTCATTTAATGCAGGATTCATTGTTTCCCTCCTTAATATAAACATATGCTTGTTTTAATAATTTTTTCTGATTATCATGTTTTAAACATTCCGTTGCTTGATTAAAATTCAACCATTTCGCTTGCCCTATTTCATCATCAACGGAACCTTTAAAATCTTCTCTTGTGCTTGCTAAATAGTATATAACTTTTTTATCAATTATTCTATTTTTCGTAGAGCTTAATGTTCCTTTTATTTTATATGTATCACAACAACGAAAATCTTTAATAAATTTTAAGTCCGTTATTCCTGTTTCTTCTTTTATTTCTCTTTTGGCGGTTTCAAGTTCCGTTTCGTTAGGTTCGACATGACCTTTTGGGAATCCCCACTCTTTATTTCTTTTAGAATAAATTAAAAGAAATAATATTTCACCGATTTCTATTTTATATATAAATGCGCCTACTGATGTTTCTTTATTTTCCATATTATATTTTGGATGCTATATAGAGTAATGCTATTACTGTTTTTGCGTCTTTTATTTTTCCGTTTTTTATCATTTGTAAAGCATGCTTAAACGGGACAATGGTGTTTTGTATAAATTCGTCTTCATCGGGATTTTGATTCCCGGGCACCAAATCTTTTGCTATATAAATTATAAGTTCTTCGTTCGAAAAAGCCGTTGAAGGATAAAACGAAGTTAATTTTTTTATATTCTTTGTACTATATCCCGTTTCTTCTTTCAATTCTCTCTTAGCACATCTTAACAATGATTCTTTTTTATCTAATTTACCTGCAGGAATTTCATAAGTTATTTTATCTACGGGATACCTGTATTGTTTAACCATAATAATATCTGTTTTATTTATAAAGGGAACTATTGCTACGGCACCCGGATGATCAATATATTCTCTTACGGCTCTATTCCCGTTAGGTAAAACAATATCATCTTTGCAAAAATTTATGGCCTTACCCGTATATATTCTGTTTTTTTTATAAACAGTTTCTTTTAATTTCATTCTTTACCTTCTATTTTATTACAACTAAATTATCTTTATGTATCACTTCTTCACATGCCATATTGGGAAACTCTTTTTTTATTTCGGCAGAAGATTTCCCTGCAATTTTTAATAAATCGATTGAATTATAATTTGATAACCCTCTTGCCACTTCTATATTGTTTTGCTCTATCGGATCCAACACTACAACACTTATTGTATCGCCTCTGTTAAAAATTCCGCCGACCGTTAATATTCCTGAAGACAAAAGACTTTTTTCTTTATTCCTTATTGCAATGGTTGCGTTTGCGTCTATAAGAACAAAACCTTTTGCTTTTTTACCGAAAGCTATCCAAGTTTTTCTTGATTGAAGTTTTTTGTTAGGTAAAATTTTTGTTCCTATATCTTTACCGTTAACGGCATCTTCTATTAAATGCAACTTTGAACCGTTAGTAATGAATGTTGTAGTTCCAGAACTTGCTGCGATTTTTGCGGCAATAAGTTTTGTTTTCATTCCGCCTGTTCCCTTACCGCTACTTGAATCCGGGCTTGCAATGTCCAACAGTTCATCCGTAATTTTCGTAATTGTTTTTATTATGTTTGATTTTCTGGGAATACCGTCATAAAGACCGTCAACATCGGTCAATATAAAAAGCATATCCGCCTGAACGGAAGATGCAACTATGGCACTTAAAGTATCGTTATCTCCGAAATTTATTTCGTCAACGGCAATAGTATCGTTTTCATTTATTATGGGAATAACATCTTTTCTTAATAAAAGCTCGTTTATTGAATTTCTTATATTTATATATCTTTGTCTATCGTCAAAATCGTATCTTGTAAGAAGAATTTGTGCAACCATTAAATTTAACGGTTTAAAAGCTTGCCTATATGCTTGCATTATTAATGGTTGTCCTATTGAAGCAAGAGCTTGTTTTTTTCTTAACTCTTTAGGTTTTTTAGTTAAATTTAAATACCCTAAACCGGCACCTATCGCACCGGAACTTACCAAAATAATATCAACATCTTTTTCTTTTTTTAATTTGGCAATTTCCTGTGCAAAAGAATCTATATAGGAAATATTTAATTTCCCGCTTTTATCGGTTAATGTACTTGTACCTACCTTTATTACTATTCTCATAAACTCCTACTTATTATAATATTTTCTTCCCGGTCTTATAATGAGAACCTGCTTAGGTTGTAAATATTTTTGTTTTTTTAGTTTCGGATTATCTTCTTTTATTGCCTTTGTTGTCGTTCTGAACTCTTTGGCAATTTTCTCCAAATAATCGCCTCTTTTTACCTTATATTTTATAAATCCCGGGTCAGGATTTAAATCTTTTTCTTTAGATATGTTTTCTAAAAATAAATCTTTTGTTCCTGTGGGCAAATGTAACTCAAAGTTTTTATATCCGTGCGGTGTACACCATGCAAGTATTGAAGGGTTCAATTCTTTTATCACTTCAACCGTAGTATCGGCACATTTTGCAACGATTTTTAAATCTATAACTTTATCTATAACGACAGTATCGAAACTTAACGGTTCCATATAATTTAAATTTGTAAAGCCGTATTCTTCGGGATTTTTAGCGATTTTCACGGAAGCAATAAATTGAGGAACATAATTTTGTGTTTCTTTCGGTATGGCATTTCTTTCTTTCATTTCCAAAACAGATGAAGAATTGGAAAATTTCATATCTCTTATAAGACCGTATTCTCCCCTATTATATGCGGATAATGCCAAATGCCAATCATTAAGCAAAACAAAAAGTTCTCTCAAATATTTTGCTGCGGCTCTTGTAGCTTTTACAGGATCTCTTCTTTCGTCTACCCAATAATTTATTTGTAATCCCAAAGCTTGACCTCTATGTGCCATTATCTGCCACATACCGACCGCTTTTGCTTTAGATACGACATTGTTGTTAAATAAACTTTCTATTATAGGTAAATATTGTAAATCTTCAGGTAAGTTGTATTCTCTTAAAACGGAAACAATCATATCTTTATATCTGCCGCTTCTTTCAAGAGCAAGTCTTATACCCTGAGCAGATTTCCCGGTAGTATATTTTTTCATCCAACTATCCAAAATTTCCTGATCATAATCCATAGAAATTTCAAGTGCTTCATCTCTGTTATTCAGATGATTTTTGTTTGTATCAAGCCCGTTAATATTTTTTATTTTCCTTAAAATATTATCGCAATCGGTCAACAAAAATTCAATTTCTTCAGGTTTTAAATTTAACGAATTTAATTTTTCTAAAAATTTATGATAACTATCGTTTGCTTCAATATAATTTTTTTGTTCGCAAGAATTTAATGCCGAATTTAAAATTTGATCCGCTTCCAAAATACTATTTTTTAAAGAATCAATTTTTTCATCAACAACTTTTTCTGTTTCCGTAGAATCTCCATCGGGAACAACTATTTCTTGTTCGATTTGTTCTTGATTAATTTCTTCTTGAATTGTTTTCTTTTTATGCTTTTTACAAAAAGCAATACTTGAATTAAACAAAAATAATATTGATAATAATATTGTTAAAAAAGTTTTTGTTTTATTCATAAAAATTATATGGATTTTAATCCTTTCAAAACTTGTTGAGGATTTTGTGCCGCAAAAATATAACTACCGCTAACCAACACATCGGCACCGGCATCAACACAAATCTTTGCGGTTTTATCATTAATCCCGCCATCTATTTCTATTAAACAATTATGCTTGTTATCATCTATGATTTTTCTTAACTCAGATATTTTAGAAACCATATCGTACATAAAAGATTGTCCGCCGAATCCCGGTTCAACAGTCATAATCAATACAACATCTATCAACGGCAAAAATTCCAAAATATCACTTACCGGCGTTTTAGGTTTTATTGATACACCGACTTTGATACCTGCTTTTCTTATTTCTTGAATCAACAATTTCTTATCACATAAAACTTCACTGTGAAAAACAATCAAATCTGCTCCCGCCTTATAAAAACTCTCCCAATATTTTTCAGGGTTTGTAATCATAAGATGAACATCAAAAAATATTTTGCTATGCTTTTTTATCGATTTAACAACAACGGGACCTATTGTTATGTTAGGTACGAAATGTCCGTCCATAACATCTATATGGAGCCAATCGGCGCCGGCCGTTTCAACCATGGAAATATCTTTTGCCAAATTTGCAAAATCCGCGGATAAAATTGATGGTGCTATTAAAACATTTTTCATATTACAAGTCTCTTTCTTCTATTGAAATATTATTTATAAAAACTTTTACCGTTGCTTTTCCGTTTACTTTTACCGGAACAGATATCGTTGTTTTTGGACCTCTTATTCCGTTAAAAATATCTCTCTCTCCGCTTTCATCATTTAGTACCAATCTTATTCTTTTATTTTCATTCCCGTCAGGAACAACATATTCAAACATCTTATCTTCAAGAGCCAAAGAACTTTTTTCGTCAGCGACATAAAAAGTTATCTTTGTATCTTTTGTTATTTTCTCATCAAATTTAGGAGTTTGTTTAAACACTTCGCCCGGATTTGCAAGAGTCGTTCTTTTTGAAATAACATCAACTTCATAATTTTCATCTATTGCCCATTTTTTTGCTTCTTCCGCAGGTTTACCGCACCAATCCGGCATTAACACCGTACCATCAACAGGTGCACCGTTTGAAACCAAAACATTTACGGAAGAATCTTTTTCGATTGTAGAACCGGCGGCAGGATCCTGACTTAACACTATACCTTCTTCATATTTTGCGGAGGCCTTTTTTGTAAGTTCGCCGAGAACAAGGCCTAAAGATCTTAAAGAAATCGTTGCAGCTCTTATTGTTTGTCCCTTTAAATCGGGAACATAAACTATTTCCCCGCCCTGACTTATAACAATTCTTATAACTTTACCTTCTTTAACATTCATACCGGCAGGTGGAACCTGTCTTATAACAATTCCGGCAGGAACATCTTGATTAAATTCGGAACCTTCTTTCATCAATGCAAGTTTGGATTGAGAAAGCATATCCAAACATTCAACCAAGTTTTTACCTTGTAAATCGGGAACAAGAACTTCTGCTTTTTCTCTAACAAAAGCAGACATTAAAACATTGAAAGAATAGTAACCGGCAACTGCCAATATTGATATAATTACAATAAATTTTATAATAAACCAAACAAATTTTTTCATTATATTTATCCTCTTATTAAATATCTCTGTTATTATACAAAATTTTACCAGTTATTATTATGAATTTTTTTTACATCATATTTTTGTTTCGGTTCTTCTTTTGCAAATGGATATCCTATAGGAATAATGTTTAACGGAACAACATTTTCCGGTAAACTAAGAAACTTTTTTATCGCCATAATCTTTTCATCCAAAGGATAAACCGCACACCATACCGCACCCAGTTCAAGAGCTTCTGCAGCCAACAAAATGTTTTCGGTTACGGCGCAACAATCTTGTTCCCAAAACTTATCACTTACGGTTTTATCTCCGCAAACTATTATTGTAACTTGAGAATTTTTTGCATATGAAGCATTCGGGCAAAGTTCTGCAATTTTTTCTAATTTATTTTTATCCGTTATCACCAACAAATCCCAAGGTTGTTTATTCATTGCACTCGGAGCAGCCATAGCACACTTTAAAATAGTATCTATTTTTGATTGCTCAATTTTTTTATCCGAATATTTTCTAACACTTTTTCTGTTTAAAATATTTTCTATTGCGGGATTTACGGAACTGCTGTCAGCTATGGAGCAGGAAATAAAAAAACATAAAACTACAAAACAACAAATATTAAATATTTTTTGCATGAGAACCTCTTTTTTTTATTGTGATTAATAAATTATATATAATATGGTCATTCATTTTCAATTTAAAGAAAAAATTTTTTTCTTTACTTAAATAGTTTTATTTTGTAAAATTCTTTTGCCGTATAAAACTTGTTAGGGTAATATTATGATAAAATCTATTTATGTAAACAACGGTATATGCCAACAAGAAGAAAGTATCGAAAATATCAATAAAATATATAGTAACAATCCTTCATTGTTATGGGTAGATATAACTTTGGAAAAAGGCGACTTGTCTACGGATGAAATCGCACTTCTTACCGACACTTTCAAATTTCACGAACTTTCCGTTGAAGACTGTTTGTTCCCTTTATACAACCCTAAAGTTGAAGAGTTTGATAACTACCTGTTTGTAAACACCCATGGTATAAGATTAAAAACTATGGACTTGGCAGAATTTGACGAGTACATGTATGAGCTTGATATATTTTTGTCATCCAATCTTATAGTTACGGCACACACCGAAGAATTGGAATTTTTGGATACATTAATGCATAAAGCGATGTTAAAACCGCAAGTAGAATTAAAAAGCATGGAAACGTTACTGTATAAAATTTTATCAAAAGTTATAGACAATCTTGAACATACGATGGAGAAAATAAGTGACAAAATAGATTTGCTTGAAGATAAAGTTTTGGAAGATCCGCATCCAGATGTTATGGAACAGATTCTTGACTTAAAGAAAGTTTTGCTTTCCATGAGAAAAATTGCCGATCCGCAAAAGAACGTTTACTCTTTCTTTTCAAGAGAAAACAACGAATATATAAGGGATTCTTATTCCGCATATTTCAGAGATATTACCGATCAACTTAACAGTTTAAACAAAACAATAAACTATAATTCTCAAATGATAAGCTCTCTTATTGCTATTTATATGTCATCGGTAACTTTAAAATTGAACGAAACAATGAAATTCTTAAGTATAATAGCAACAATATTTTTGCCTGTCCTTATAGTAGCAAGTTATTATGGAATGAATGTTGCTTTCCCCGAAATAAATATTCTCGGGCAAACAGGAACTTGGTTTTTGGCAATATTTTTAATACTTGCAGCCACTTTCGGAATAATTTTGTACATGAAAAATAAGAAGTGGTTCTAACCGAAAATTTCTTCAAATAAACTAACTTGTAATAATTTCTATTGCTTTATTTGCCAAAAGAATGCCGAAAATACCTGTAATTACCGGTGTTGAACCCAAAATTTTAGGACCGCCGTTTTTACCGTATTTCTTTCCTTCTTGTTCGGGTAAAGGTATCGGTTTTGTTTGCGGTGATTGTTCCGAAAAAACGCAAGGTATTCCGGAAGATATTCCTAATTTTCTTAAATCTCCTCTTAATCTTTCGGCAAGTTTACAATGATGAGTTTCAAATAAATCCGCATACTTTATTGAAAACGGATCCGTTTTAAGAGCGGCTCCCATTGAAGATATTATTTTTATATTGTTTTTATAACAATACTCTAAAAGTCTTAATTTAGGGTTATATGAATCTATTGCATCAATAACAATATCCGGTTTATACGAAAAAATCGTTTCAAGAGTATCGGTATTAACAAATGTATCAAACGTTTCAACTTTACAATTGGGATTTATATCCAAAACTCTGTTTTTTGCAAGTTCTACCTTTTTATTACCGATACTTGAATGTAAAGCATATAATTGTCTGTTAATATTGGATTCTTGAACAACATCGAAATCTACAAGTGTTAAATTCCCGACTCCCATTCTTGCCAATATTTCAACGGCAAAACTTCCGACCGCACCTAGTCCTATAACGAAAACTTTTGATTTAAAAACTTTTTCGATTTTGTCTTCACCCAAAAGTAATTTTGTTCTTGTAAACTGTTCCATTTTTATATACCCAACATTAAAATACAAATTTTATATTATTTATTCAATATAAAAATGTGCAAAAAATTTAAAATTTTACTATAATATCCGCAAATAAAATGTCTAAAACGGTAGATGATGATACTTTTTTAGAAAGCACAGGAATATATTATGAACATAATTAACGGCAAAGAAATTTCTCAAAAAATAAGACAAGAGTTAAAAACGAAAGTAGAAGAATTATCAAAAAAAGCTTCAAGAGTTCCAGGTCTTGCAACAATTTTAGTTGGGGAAGATCCTGCAAGCAAGGTATATGTCGGCTCAAAAATAAAAGCATGCGAACAGGTAGGAATAAAATCATTTCATAATCCTTTACCCGCAAATGCCACTCAAGAGGAAATAATAGATTTAATTAACAAATTAAATAATAATAAAGAAGTTGATGGAATTTTATTACAATTACCTTTACCTAACGGGCAGACTCCCGACAAATGTATAAACTCAATTTTGCCCGACAAGGACGTTGACGGTTTACATCCTTACAATGCAGGTATGCTTACGTTGGTAAAATCTTGGAAAGAAATCGTTTCACAAAAATTATTGGTATCTTGCACACCTATGGGTGTAGTTTACTTATTAAAATATTCAAATATAGATATTCAAGGAAAAAATGTTGTTGTATTGGGAAGATCCAATTTGGTAGGTAAGCCCGTATCAATGCTTATGCTTGCAAACAATGCAACCGTAACTATGGCACATTCAAAAACCCAAAATTTAAAAGAAATAACTAAACAGGCAGATATCTTAATTGCTGCCATAGGTAAAGCAAAGTTTGTTACAAAAGACTTTATAAAAGACGGTGCAACAATCATAGATGTAGGTATTAACAGATGTGAAGATAAAAAATTGTATGGCGATGTCGATTTCGAATCCGTAAAAGGCATGAATGTAAATATTACACCCGTTCCGGGCGGAGTAGGACCAATGACAATAACAATGTTATTACATAACACAATATTGGCATTTGAAAGGCACAATAATCTGTAATTTTTAATAAAAATTTGATATATTATTATTTTTAAGGTATAATTACTAAATTATTCTGTAAATATTAAAAGAGGTTTAAAATGACAAAGAGAACTTTTCAACCAAACAAAGAAAGAAGAAAAAAGAAAATTGGTTTTAGAGCCAGAATGGCAACAGCAGGCGGAAGAAAGGTATTAAGTGCCAGAAGAAAAAAAGGTAGAGCAACACTTTCAGCATAAAATGCTTAGTAGCAGTAAAGGTTTTTCTTTTTGTTATCTTGAAAGATTACATACTTCTACGGATTTTAACAGAGTTTTAAAGAACGGCAAAAAACTTAAAACTGTTTTTGTTAACATTTATGTATTAGAAAGAAAAGATAATAACGAGATTAGAAGATTAGGTCTGATAACATCAAGAAAAGTCGGTAAAGCCGTGTTAAGAAATACGGCAAAAAGAAGATTAAGAGAAATCTTTAGAACAAATAAACATAAGCTGACACCGGGTTTAGATATAATTTTTATATTAAAACCTCAAATTACATCGATAGGGTACAGCAAACTAAAGAGTGCTGTTTTAGATTGTTTAGAAAGTGCAAAATTTTATAAAAATATATAATTTAGTATGAAATATATTTTGCTTTTTCTTATTAGAATATATAGAAAAATTTCGTCACTTACCCCTCCAAGATGCAGGTTTTATCCCACTTGTTCGGCTTATGCTTATGAAGCAATCGAAAGATTTGGAGTATTCAAAGGATTGTATTTATCAATTAAAAGGTTGCTTAAATGCCATCCTTTTTGTGAAGGCGGATACGATCCGGTTCCAAAAGAGTAAAGTATAAGTATAGGCGGTATCAAATGCAGAAAAACACATTTATGTTTGTATTGTGTACAACTGTTTTTTTGTTGGTATGGTATATGTTTTTTCAGCCAAAACAAAACGAACAGCAAGCTATATTACAATCACAACAACAAACGGTAGAACAGCAACAAACGGAAAGTAAACAAGAGATTAACCTAGCAGCAAAAGAAAACATTCCCAAACAGGAAGTTATTTCAAACATACAAAATATACCCGAAGAAGAAATAACGATAGAAACTGACAAATATAAAGCAGTATTTTCAAATAAAGGTGCTGCAATAAAACATTGGTACATAAAAGAAAAAAATGATACTTTAGTTGATTTGGTTTTGCCGGAAGCATCTCCGGTTCTTGCAAATTTTCCTGGTTCGGTATATGAAATAATCGAGAAAACAGACACAAAAATAGTATTATCTCATACTTCAATACAAAACTGGAAAATAACGAAAACTTTTGATTTGTCAAAAGATTATTTGCATGCTATAGATATAAAACTTGAAAAACTAACGCAGGATGCGAAACTTCCGGAAATAGAATTTAATTGGGGACCTGGGCTTGGTACGGACGATAAAGAATTAAAAGAAAACGTGTCCGTTACGAGAGTTATAGGTTTCACATCAACAAAACCTTCAAAGTTAGAAAAAATTAAAACGGAAAATAATCCCGCGCAATTATACAAATGGGTAGCAATAGATAACAGATATTTCCTTGCAGCTTTTATTCCCGACAATTCTTTAAATTATTCAAATGTAGGAATGGTAAAACAGAATAAAAGAATGCCTCCTGTTTTAATGTTTAGTGCTAAAGTAAAACAAGAAGAAAATGTACAAAATTTTTCATTAAAATTTTATGTAGGTCCGAAATCTTATTCCTATTTAAAAACTTTTGATATGGGGTTTGAAAAAGCGGTTGATTTCGGTTTCTTCGGATTTTTAGGAAAACTTGCTACATCGGCTTTATTTGCATTATACGGGTTAACAAACAATTATGGTTGGGCAATTATAATAATGACTATTATAATTCAAATATTGGTATTACCGTTAACATTAAAAAGTTTTAGAGCCATGGCAGGAATGAAAAAAATTCAGCCGATAATGAAAGATATTCAAACTAAATATAAAAATGATCCGAAAAGATTACAGGTCGAAATGATGAACTTATATAAAACTCATAAAGTTAATCCTCTTGGCGGATGTTTGCCCATGCTTTTACAGTTACCTATTTTCTGGGCATTATTTCAAACATTAAGAAATGCTTATGAATTAAGATATTCTCCATGGATTTTATGGGTAAAAGATTTGTCTGCCAGCGATTCATTATTTTATATGGGTTCAATTTCGTTTAATATGTTACCTTTGATTATGGGTTTAATAATGTTTTTACAACAGAAAATGACAACCGCAACTTCTGATCCTACTCAAAGAAAAATGATGTATCTGATGCCTATAATATTTACTTTAATGTTCTGGGGATTTCCTTCGGGACTGGTATTATATTGGCTTACAAACAGTGTAGTTTCAATATTCGTTCAATTTTTTGTTTTAAGAAAATATGAACAAAATTCTTCGGGGGTAAAAAATGCAAAAAGAGCTTGAAATAACAGGTAAAAATATAGAAGACGCCATAGAAAAAGGTTTAAAAGAACTTAATTGTTCAAAGGAAGATGTTGAAATAAAAGTTTTGGACGAAGGTACAAAAGGTTTATTCGGCCTTATGGGCGCAAAACCTGCAAGAGTACTTTTAACAGTAAAAGATAGAAGTCAGGAAAAAGAGCAAAAAAAAGTAAAAAAAGAAGAACCGAAAAGAGAAATAGACTTTGATTTGGCTTGCAAGAATGCAAAAGAATATGTATCAAAAATAATTTCAATGATGAACATAAATATTGAAGATATAAAAATTAATCATGATGAAGATACCGTAAATATAGAAGTTTCTACCGATAGCGGAAGTTTGTTAATAGGAAGAAGCGGACAATCTTTAAATGCTTTGGAATATGTCGTTCAACTTATGTTAAACACGAACCCTTCAACGAGAGCAAAAGTTACTATTGATACGGAAAATTACAGACAAAAACAACAGGAAAGATTAAAAACCATTATAAACAAAGCAATAGAGTATGTTAAAAGAACAAAAAAAATATACAGATTTGATCCTATGTCTGCAAAAGACAGAAAATTTATTCATCAATATTTTAAAAATTTAGGCGATTTTGATACTTTCTCAGAAGGTGAAGGAGCAATGAGAAAAGTCGGAGTAAAGTTATCAATCGATAAAAATTAATGAATCTATTTAAACAGGAAGATACTATAGTAGCTCTTGCTACAGGCAATATAAAATCCGCTTTAGCTATCATAAGAATAAGTGGTAGTATTGCAAAAAACGTAGTATCTTCCGTTTTTTTTACAAAAAATCATAAATTTATAGAACCGGAAAACAGAAAAATTTATCATGGGTATATCTGCGATAATGATAAAAAGCTTGATGAAGTAATTTTGTATTATTTAAAAGCACCTCATACGTATACCGGTGAGGATACTGTTGAAATATCAACTCATGGCAACCCTTTAATAGTTCGTCAAATAATAAACTTATTATTGTCAAAAGGTATAAGATTGGCAGATAAGGGCGAATTTACTTACAGGGCTTTTATGAACGGTAAAATGGATTTATCGGAAGCGGAAGCAGTTAATGAGTTAATAAACAGTTCAAACTCTAAATCCGTAGAACTTGCACTAAATTCGTTACAGGGCTCATTGTCAAATCAAATAAAAAAGATTAAACAGGACTTAACTACATTGTTTGCATATCTTGAAGTTTCTCTAGACTATCCTCAAGAAGATATAGATTTTTTAACCAGACAACAAAAAAAAGAAAACATGCAAAATATTGTTTCTCAAATTGATAATCTTATTTCTTCATATTCTTTAAGTAAGTTAATAGTTAACGGAATAAAAATTGCAATTGTAGGAAAACCTAATGCAGGTAAATCTTCAATATTAAATTCAATATTGGGATACCAAAGATCAATCGTAACGGATATTGCAGGAACCACTACAGACACGATAGAAGAAACAGTTGAATATAAAGGTGTTAATTTTACAATAATAGATACGGCAGGTATACGATATCATACAAATAATACAATAGAGAAAATCGGACAAGAAAGATCAAAATCTTCAATAGAAACGGCAGATATAATTTTATGGATTGTAGATTCAAGTATTGATTTGGATGATAATGATAAACAAATCGCGGATTTGTTAAAAGACAAACACAATAAAACAATTGTTATTTTGAACAAATCGGATTTACAACAAAAAATATCTTCAAACGAATTAAAAAACATTATTGAAACAAATGAGTTTATAAATTTTTCAACAGTAAACAAAACTCCTATAGAAAATATATTAAATAAAATTTTTAAGTTAATGAATTTAAAAGATATCGAAGAAAATTCAACAATACTTTTAAACACAAGACAATACAATTTAATTTGTAAAATTAAAGAACAATTAAATAACATTTTAGAACTTATAAATAAAGGCGACAGTGACGAAATTGTTTCTTTTGAAACGCAAAATGCATTAAATTCTTTAAATGAGATTTTAGGTATAGATGCAAAAGAAGATATTTTGCATACGGTATTTTCAAAATTCTGTGTCGGAAAATAACAAAATTGCCGGAGGCAATTTTGAAATATAGATGTATGGAAATATGGATGCACAAAAAACGGAAATTGCAAAATACACTATAGCAAAAAAAGTTCATAAGAAATGAAAATCATAAAAAAAATATCATTAATATTTATTGGAATATTATTAAGTTTAGTTTTTTTAGAAATAGGATTACAAACCGTTTCTTTTGCAATCACAACTATAAAAAACTATAAAATAAATAAACAGTTAAAAAATAAAGACGCCATAACAATATTATGTTTAGGCGAATCCACTACCGATGGTCAATGGCCTCCTATACTACAGAAAATACTGGATGAAAAATCAAAAGATAAAAAATTTAATGTTATTGATAAAGCAAGGTATGCTTGTGATACAAACGATCTGTTAGACTTTTTTTTGTCCGATTATTCTTTAAATGAAAACAAAATAGATATTATTATCTCAATGATGGGCATTAATGATCGTGACAGACATATCGTTTCTATTAAAAAAACGCAATTTAAAACTTTAAAATTATTTTATCTAATAGAACAGCATCTTGTTTCTAATTTATTTGCACAAGAACAAAAGATTTATAAAGAAAGAGATTTTAATAGTATAGTTAACATTGTCAACAAATATCTTTTTGAAAAAAAATTTGAAGAAGCAATTAATCTTTTAGAAAATATAGCCGATACAAGTTTATCTCCGAACCAAATCGGGGAGAAATATAATTTATTAATTACCGCATATTTTAATCATGCAGTAATGACCGGAAAAGAGAAAATTTTTTTTCCTAAATTAAAAAAATATATTTCGGATTTTAGAAATGGTGATAAATTATTTAATTTTTACGCTTATTTAACAATTCTAATTTATGAGAGAAACATAAAAGAAATTGAAGATTTATTCCATTTCGATACTAATGAACACTTCGTTGAATTTATTAATCAAAACTTTGATCTTATAATGATAAATATTGATAACTTGAAGTTGCTGGGAATGAATGAACTTGCACGAAAAATAGAAGATACAATTTATAATACAATTAATGATAACTCAAATATGGATTCTCAAATAAGAAAAACAGGATATGTTGCACTAAATCATTTTATCAATAAAGAATATGTAACTTCTAACAATTTGTTTGATTTGCAAACAAAAATTTTATTAAACAAGAAACTAAAAACAACTACAAAAAATTATCTTAAACTATATAACATTTGCAATAACAATAATATACAACTTATAGCAATGCAATATCCTGTAAGGAGAATAAAACCTTTAAAAGAAATGTTAAAATTCTGTGACGGAACAATATTTATAAGTAATGAAGAAAACTTTAAACAAGCATTAAAAACTCATAAAATAGAAGAAATTTTTAATGACAGATTTGCCGGAGATTTCGGACATTGTACTGATTTTGGTAACACAATAATAGCCGAAAATGTGGCAGAAACTATTTTGAATTTGTATAATTAATAAAAATAAATTAAGGAATATAAAATGTTAAAATTTACTTTTGAAGAGCAATTGAAAAACACAATAAACAATTTTGCAAAATCCAAAGGAATAGAAGAACAAATATCTTTTGTTGTAGAAATTCCCCCTAAAAATATCAATGCGGATTTAGCATTAAACGCTGCAATGATAATTGCAAAAAAAGTAAAAACTAACCCGAGAATAATAGCTCAAGAACTTATAGAAATAATAAACAAAGAATTTTCCAATACAATAAAATCGGCAGAAATCGCAGGTGCAGGATTTATAAATTTACATTTCACGGACGAATATTTGCAACAAGAACTAAACAAAATTTTAAAGACAAAAGAAAATTATGCAAAACAAGGCAATATAAACAAAGATAAAATAATGGTAGAGTTTGTTTCCGCAAACCCTACAGGACCTTTACATATAGGTCACGGCAGAGGCGCTGCAATAGGAGACTCTCTTTCAAGAATATTAAAGCATTTGGGATATAATGTAGTTAAAGAATATTATCTTAACGATGTAGGTAACCAAATGAATGTTTTGGGAGAATCTACCAAAACCAGATACAGACAACTTAAAGGTGAAGATATTCCTTTTTTGGATGACGGATATAAAGGCGACTACATAAAAGAGATTGCACAAGATTTAATAAACGAAGGTAAAAAGTTTGAAGAAATAGATTTTAAGAAAGAGTCTCATACAAGAATTTTGGAAACAATAAAAAAAGATTTGCAGCAGTTCAGAGTAGATTTTGACAGTTGGTTTTCGGAATCAAAAATTGCTTCGGATAAAGATGAAAACGGTAAAACACAAGTAGATAATGTTTGCCAATACTTAAAAGAAAAAGGAGATGCTTTCGAACAAGACGGTGCTTTATGGTTAAAATCTACAATGTATGGTGACGATAAAGACAGAGTTTTAAGAAGAACCGACGGAAGATATACATATTTAGCTTCAGATGTTGCTTATCACAAAAACAAATATGAAAGAAAATTTGCACAAGTTATAAATTTGTGGGGAGCAGATCATCACGGATACGTTGCAAGAATTATGGCAGCAATACAAATGCTCGGTCAAAAAAAAGAGGCCTTAAAAGTTATATTGTACCAACTTGTAAGTTTGGTTAGAAACGGTCAACCTGTTGCAATGTCTACAAGAAGCGGTGAATTTATAACACTTAAAGATGTGTTAGACGAAGTAGGAACTGATGCTTGCAGATTCTTTTTCTTGTTAAGAGCACCCGATTCACAACTTGAATTTGATTTGGAACTTGCAAAAAAGCAGTCAAGCGAAAATCCTGTATTTTATGTTCAGTATGTTAATGCAAGATGCCAATCCATTTTAAAAGATTATAAAGAAGATACTTCCAACGCAAACTTAAGTTTATTAAGTACAAAAGAAGAAAAAGATTTAATAAAAAAATTGATATCTTTTGAAGATACTTTGCTTATATGCGACAAAACAAAAAGTCCGCACCATTTAACCACATACTTAATTGAAACAGCCGATATTTATCACAGATTTTATGAAAAATGCAGAGTATTGGGTACGGACGATAAAGAGCTTGAAAAGGCAAGAATACAATTGCTTAAAGCCGTATCTATTGTAATTAAAGTCGGTCTTGATTTGTTAGGCGTATCATCACCGGACAAAATGTAGTACGGCAAATTACAATATACACTACACAATTAACAACTAAACTGAAGATTTTTATTGAGGTAACAATATAATAATGAAAAGATTATTAGCAATTATGTCTTTAACTGTTATGTTTTTAAATATAACAGCTTTTGCAAAAATGCCGACCGTAAACAGAAACCCTATACTAAATAAATTTCAAAACGATAAAAAGGTTCAACAAATAATTTGTGTAACACAAGTAGAATACAGCAATGCTATTTTAAAAATGTATGTAAGAGATAAAACTCAAGATAGCGGTTGGGACATGATTTTAGCAACCGATGCTTTTATCGGGCAAAGAGGGTTAGGAAAACAAAAAGAAGGCGACTTAAAAACTCCTATCGGAGAATTTAATGTTACACAAGCTTTCGGAAAAAAATGTAATCCAGGAACAACAATAAATTATATTAATATCACAAACGATACTTATGCTTGTGATGAAGACTGTAAATATTATAACCAAATTATAGACGCAAAAAAAACGAAGCATAAATGTAAAGGCGAACATTTAATGGATTATTCCCCTCAATACAACTATGCATTGTGTATTGATTATAATCCGGAAAATATTTTTCCTAACGGTTCAAACATTTTTATTCATGTAAAAGGAGAAAGAGCATACACAGCAGGTTGTATAGCTGTCGATGAAGAAAGCATGATAAAAATTCTGCAAAATACTACAAAAAAAACAAAAGTGGTTATTTATGAAACCCCTAAACCTGAAGAAGAGTAACAGATAACAATTTATAATTAATAAAGCACAGGAAGAAAGATTTTCTTCCTGTTTTTTGTTTTTACAAATTCATTTTAAAAACTTGTGAAACAAGTTTTTAGGCAATATGTAGATTTTGTGTTACATTCTTCTTGACTATCAAAGGATTTAATATTTTAAATAAGAATAAAACATTTGCCGACTGCGGTGTACATAAGCGAAGCGGTACATAAAGAAGGCAAATGTAAAATTATTATTTAAAAGATAAATCCGCTTCGCTAAAATAAAAAACAAAAAGCACAGAAAGAAATTTCTTCCTGTGCTTTAATTGTTTTTTATTAAAAACTACTTAATTACTTCCTCTCCGCAGAGGTTGCAAATCTTCTCCCACTTTGCATCAACATCTGCTTGAATATTAGCCAACAATTCAGCATTTTGAGGTTTCAACAAATGTTTGAATCTTGACTGATATTTGAAGAATTCTCCAACAGGAAGTTTCTTTCCGCCTCTTGGTTTCTTTGTCATTTTATATTTACCGTTTACAACTTCATAAACAGGCCAAATACAAGTATCAACTGCAAGTCTTACCATTTCCATTGAATCTTCAGGTTTGCATCCCCAACCGAGTCTGCAAGGTGTTAATACATTAATAAATGTAGGTCCGTCCGTATTCAAAGCTTTTTGAACTTTTGTAATATAATCGTTAAAATCACCGATTATAGCTTGTGCTGCATAAGGAACATTGTGAGCTGCAATTATTGCAGTCAAATCTTTTTTAGGTTGTTCTTTACCTTGTTTAACTTTTCCTACAGGAGAAGTTGTTGCGCTTGCACCTTGAGGTGTTGCACTACTTCTTTGAATACCTGTATTCATATATGCTTCGTTGTTATAGCAAACATAAAGCATTCTGTGACCTCTTTCCATAGCTCCTGAAAGAGATTGTAAACCGATATCATAAGTTCCGCCATCACCACCGAATGCTATGAATCTGATAGGTTCATCTTTTATTTTACCTTGTCTTATTAAACTTTTGTATGCTGCTTCTACTCCGGAACATGTAGCTGCAGAGTTTTCAAATGCACTGTGGAAAAACGGAGTTTTCCAAGCTGTGTATGGGAATACTGAAGTTGAAACTTCCAAACAACCTGTTGCACTTACAACAACAACCGGCATATTTTCAGCTGCTATAAGAGTTTGTCTTGCAACAACACCTGCACCGCAACCGGCACAAAGTCTGTGTCCGCCAGTAACTCTTTCGGCATTTTTACTTAATTCTTTTAAATTTGCCATTTTTATATTCTCCTAATTTTTATTTCTTATTTTATTCTTACGTTAATATATTCAACTGTTTTTGAAGCTTGAGCTTTACCTTTTGCAACTTCGTCCAAATGTTTGAAAACGTCTGCAATGTGAGTCATATCAATTTCTCTTCCACCCAAACCATATACATAGTTTTCTGCTTTAGGACCTGTTACTCCGTTAGCATACATAGCTGCTACAACATCAGAATATACCGGTGCAAATGTACCTGCACAAGAATCTGCTCTATCTAAAACAGCCAATGCTTTTACATTAGCCAAATCTTTTGCTATTTCATCTGCTGGGAAAGGTCTGAAAACTCTTATTTTTATAAGACCTGCTTTTATTCCTTTTTCTCTTAATTCATTGATAACTGCTTTTGTTGTTCCTGCTGCAGAACCGATTGTAACGATAGCAACTTCTGCATCGTCCATTTTATATTTTTCATAGAAACCGTATTCTCTGCCGAATTTATTTTTAAATTCTTTTGCTATATCGAGAATAATTTTCTTTGCATCTCTTTGTGCTTGTGCCAATTGATATCTGTGTTCGAAATAATAATCTTGCATTTCGATAGAACCTAATGTGAAAGGTTTTTTATAGTCCAACAAATATCTTTCGGGTTTATATGTTCCAACAAATTCTTTTACATCTTCGTCAGGATATACTTCAGCTGCTGCCATACAATGAGAAATAATGAAACCGTCTGTTGTTACCATTGTAGGTAATTTTGCAGCTTCTGCAATTCTTACCGATTGAATCATATTATCATATGCTTCTTGAGGATCTTCAGAATAAATTTGTATCCAACCTGCATCTCTTGCACCCATTGTATCGGATTGATCACCATGAATATTAATAGGAGCAGACAATGCTCTGTTAACTTCTGCCATAACGATAGGAAGTCTTAAACCTGCTGCAATATAAAGCATTTCCCACATTAAAGCAAAACCTTGTGATGATGTTCCTGTCATTGCTCTTGCACCTGCAACTGATGCAGCTATTGTTGCCGACATTGCGGAATGTTCACTTTCTACTGCAACAAATTCCGTAGGAACTTTACCGTCTGCTACAAATTGTGAAAATATTTGAACTATTTCTGTTGCCGGTGTTATAGGATAAGCAGCAACAACATCAGGAGCTATTTGTCTCATAGCTTCTGCCATCATTTCGTTACCAGTTTTGGCAACTATTTTTCCTTTAGAAAATATTGGCTTTACCATTATTATTTACCCCTTTAAAATTTCTTTAATTATTTCTTTTCTGCTTCCATTGTTATTGCACCGAACTTACATTCTTTAGAACAAATACCGCAACCTTTGCAGTGATCGTAATCGATACCTGTTACTTTACCGTCTGCTACTTGGATTGATGCATCCGGGCAATAAATCCAACAAATCATACAAGCTTTACATTTTTCTTTGCTCCATACCGGCTTAATAGATCTCCAAGGACCTGTTTTAAACTGAGCTGCTGTTCCGGCTTCTACTATTCCACCTGCAGGAAGTTCTGCAGCTGTAGGTTTTTTTTCTTCGTTTTTCATTTTATTCTCCATATATTTGAATCTATTTTTTACAAATTATGAATTTTTTACTTCGTCATAAGCTCTTTGTATTGAAGTAATGTTTCCATCAATAACTTCAGGTTTGCTTCTGAATTTAACTTCAAGTTTTGCTCTTGTATCTTTTAAAACACCTTCAATATCAAGTGTTCCGATAACTTTTACCAAAGCACCTAACATTGGAGTATTAGGTCTGTTTTGGCCTATCGTTTCGTTTGAAATTTTTGATGCATCTACAACATAAACTTGTTCTTTTGCTATACCAAGTTTTTTTGCCATTTCTTCTGCCGAGAAAGATGTGTTAACAATAACTTTACCTTGTGTTCCAACACCTTCGGTAACATCTACTGCTTCTATCAATGACGGATCCAAAATAACTACATAATTAGGTTCCGTAACCGAGCAATGAACGGTGATAGGATCATCACTAACTCTGTTGAAAGACTGAACAGGTGCACCCATTCTTTCAGGACCATATTCAGGAAATGCTTGAATATACTTTCCTGTTGATAATACTGCTTGTGCAAATAATAGAGCTGCGGTTTTTGCACCTTGTCCGCCTCTACCATGCCAACGAACTTCAATCATCTTTGACATTTTTTACTCCTTTTTGCGAAATTTAATATCTTGTTTGTAAATTTATATATAAAAAAGAAACTCTTAAGAAAGTTTTTTGTAAAAACACATTGTATTTACAACACTTTCTTATGTTAAAAACATACTGTTTATAGAACTAATTATAGATAAAATTTTATCTGTTTATAAAATATATGTCAATGAATTTAGAATAACAAAACTTTTTTAGTTTCTTATAATTTTATATATAATCAAAGTTATTTCTTTTTATATAGTCTTACAAGATGTGCGTCATCTTCAATATTTTGTAAATACCATGACTTGTACGGATAAAATTTATCCGACAAAACATCCCTTAATTTCTTATGTTCTTCTTTTTTCCTGTTTGTAAAATTATCTTTAGTATTATTGTCCGCTAAATAAACAATACTGCTTAATATAAAATCCGTATTTGCCAACTCTTCCAACGATTTTTCTTTTCCGTTGTTAACGACTATATCGGCTTGTGAAATATCAGAACAAACGGTTAAATCATTTAACGCCATAAAAGCTAATAAAGTATGATGTTGCATAATAAAATCGTCCGTATTATAAACAAAAATATTTTTATCTTTAAAAGGTTTCAACTTTTCTATTAATTCCACAAACCTGCTTGTATCATCCTTTTCATAAAACATCAAATTATATCTGTTGTAAAAGCAAAGATTATCAAGTAAAAATATTTTTTTATATGATAAATCAAAGAACTGCAACAACAATACAAGTATCAGTATTAAAAGCATTACGATTTTACTTATTTTGTTTTTTATACCGGAAAAAAATAAAGCAATAATCAAAATAATTGCCGGAACAAAACCTATACAATATTCCGGTTCTTTATGGTGCGGCATAAACATTATTATTAACCAAGGAACTGTTATCCATAACAAAATACACCATTTATGTTTATTGTTAAACTTTACTACAAACCATACAAAGCCGCTCAAAAAAAGAAGAAATATTATCGGCGATAATAACTCGCTGGACAAACCCAACGTCAACATTTTTATATTTTCGCAAGCAAAGATATTAACAGGTTCTCTAATAGGTTCATTTAAAATTTTATTAATTATTCCGGAATTAAAATAATGACACCCCGCTATTAAACTTCCTACCGCTATCGTTATCAATATATTTATTACTTTTTTTATTTCTATCTTTTCCGCTAAACTTTTTATCACTACATACAACCACGGCGTAAAAAAGTACGGTAAAAATTCATCTTTTATCAACAATCCCAATCCTACCGTTATTCCGTACAATATGCTCCATTTCCTGTTTTCAAAAAAGTTCAGTTTTATTAAACAATATATATTTGCTACCATCGCTACCATTACGTGCCAATCTTGGTGACCGTATTGTCTGCTTAACCCATAAACCGCAGGAATTAACCCAAACAATATCATTGCAATATTGCCCGTCTCTTTATCTTTTAACTCCACTCCGATTTTATATATAAAATATAATGCCGTAAGAAAGAAAAAATAATTTACTGTTATTATTTCCAAATCAAAATATTCTTTACCGAATAAAAAGAAAATTCCTTTCATTATCCAGGTAAGTAACGGTGCATTGGAATATAACCAACCGTCTTGAAAGATATCGAGAAAATGTAAAGCACATATGCCTTGCGGAATGATCGGTGTATTTGTTTTCCACCAAACAAAATTCCCTATAGCATAAAAAAGTGCCGTTACTATAAAAATGATAATTGACGAGAATTTAAAAGATTTTTTCATGGATATATATAACTAATAAAACTTCATACTACATTTCTTTACGGCCGGCAATAGCTTTAGATATCGTAATTTCGTCCGCATACTCTATATCTCCGCCTACGGGCATACCATAACCAAGTCGCGAAACTTTTATTCCCAATGGTTTTATTAGTTGGGCAAGATAAACTGCGGTAGTTTCGCCCTTTGAATCCATATCTGTGGCAAGTATAACTTCTTTTATATTATCCTTTTTTAATCTTGTTATTAATTGATTGATTCTTATATCTTTAGGTCCTATCGCATCAAGCGGAGATAATGCCCCACCCAACACAAAATACAGTCCGTTATAATCTTCGTTTCTCACTTTACTTACGGCTATCAAATCCTGAGGAGTTTCAACAACACATAAAAGTTCTTTGTTCCTTGTATTGTCGGAACATATCGGACAAGGATCCGATTCGCTTAAATTATAACACACCGAACAAACTTTAACTTTTTGTCTTGCATTTTGTATTGCTTCTACAAAAGATTTTGCTTCGGTATCGGACATTTTCAGTATATGATAGCACAACCTTTCAGCCATTTTAGGGCCTACGCCCGGCAACCTTTTTACTACTTCTATCATTTTTTCAACTGTTTGAGGTCTGTTCATTTTTTATTCTTCCGACTCCGCAGCAAAACCGTTCTCTTTTGTTTTTTCCTGTTCGGATGATGCAACATCATTCTTTTCTTTTTTTATTGCAATTCCACCGAATTTTTTTGCAATACTTTCTATTTTTGAAGGAACGGCAGTCTTTGCCGTTTCCTTAAAATCTTCAACAACAACAAACTTTTCTTTGGAAGGTTGTTCTTCTGTTTCAATTTTTATATCTTCTTTTATTATTCCGCCTTTTTGTGCAATTTCATCTAAAACCATAGACACTTTTATTTCTCTTCCGCTTTTTCTTGTCATAAGTTTTTGTATCGTTTCAAGATGCATTTTTATCATATTTAAAGATAACGGGCTCGGAACTGCAATTTGAAAACTGTTAGCATTAAGTTCTTTAACCGTTGCATCTTTCAAAGTTTGTGCGGACATCGGATGCTTTCTTGAAAATTCCGCAACAATTTCTTTCCATAATCCCATCAAATCGTAATCGGAAGATTCCGACATGGTTACAACAGTATCTTCTTCAACCGTTTCTTTTATTTCAGCCGAACTTGGTACATCATCACTTGCGGAAACTTTTTCAACTTTTATTTCTTTTAATTCCGGAATACTTGAAATAGTTTGTTTGCCCAACTCGTTTATTTTAGCAATCAGTTCGGCAACATTACAGTACGGTTCTGCCATTTTCAAAAGATAAAGTTCCAACAACATTCTGGGTTGATCGTGCCATTTCATTTCTTCCAATGCCTTTGATATAAGATTACCCATTCTTATAAATCTTGATATAGGAAACAAAACTTTTTGTCTGTCGTACAACTTTTTATCTTCGTTTGAAACATCGGAAAGTTCCGGATTTACGGAAAATATCATAAGTTGTCTTAAATGGTCTCTTAAATCTCTTGCAAATTGCAAAACATTATAACCGTCTTCATAAACCTGTTTACATATTTTTATTATGGATTCAACATCATTTTGAGCAATATAATCTATCGTTTTGGATATTATTTCTTTAGGTAAAAGACCTATCAGATTTCTTATGTAATCTTCCGTTATTTTTCCTGTAGTTGCAGATATTGCCTGATCAAGTAAACTTAGAGCATCTCTCATTGATCCGCCGGAAGCATTTATTATTATTTTAAGTGCCTCATCTTCTATTTCAAAATTATCTTTTTGCGCAATATTTTTTATTGCTTTTGCTATTTCGTTTGTAGATAAAAGTCTAAATCTGTATTTTTGGCATCTTGAGAGAATCGTTATGGGAACTTTATGTTGTTCGGTAGTGGCCAAAATAAAAATTACATGTTCGGGCGGTTCTTCCAATGTTTTAAGCAAAGCATTAAATGCACCCGTAGATAACTGATGAACTTCGTCTATAATATATATTTTATACTTGGATGATGTTGCTCCGAACTTAACATTTTCTCTTATTTCCCTGATATTATCCACACCGGTATTTGATGCAGCATCTATTTCCATAACATCTATACTTTGATTTTTTGCTATTTCTATACAATTTTGACATTTTCCGCAAGGTTCGGGAGTAGGGCCTTCTTTACAATTAAGAGCTTTGGCAAAAATTCTTGCCATAGTTGTTTTACCCGTTCCTCTGGGACCGCTAAATAAATAAGCATGTGCAACCTTATCTTCTTTAATAGCATTTTTTAAAGTTTGTGATATATGATCTTGCCCGATAACTTCATCAAAAGTCGTAGGCCTGAACTTTCTTGCTAAAACTAAGTATGACATAAATACTCCAATTTACAATTTATAATTTAAAAGAACCTAATCATTCCGTCATTAAGATAGGTCTGCAGGTTTTTCTCTCGGAGCCAACTTTATGCTATACAACACAAAGAAGCCCGCTATAATTGCTCCTACAAAATATATGCACCACAAATAAGTGTAATACCTTCCGAACATTGCAAAAATGCCCGATAAAACAAACGAACCGGGCAAAATTATAAGACCTGTTTCAAGATATCTCCACTTTGTTTTCATCTTCGTATAAATGTGTCCCAACATATAGTTGTGTCTTCTATGTCTTACAAATGCCGCTGCAAGAAGAATAAGTCCGACCGGTGAAACCAACTGGCAAATAAGATGAATTAATACCAACTGTATTTTAGAATCACCCGAAAACCAGGTTGCATCATACAAATGAAGACTTCCAAATGTCGCAACAATTTTGGAACCGTCAACGGCAATTGAATTTATAAGTGCAAATATTGTTCCCATCAAAATTCCTATTGCATAAGCCGCAACTACGGAAGATTTCGGAGCACCGCTTTTTCCCGGAACCCAATGCAAAATTCCCACAAAAATGGAAGGAGCAATTATACCCATGATAAAAAATTGTCTCGCTGAATTTATAATCATAGGCCAAGGATGTGCACCTATTAAATTTTGCAGAGGTCTTGTAATAAAATATATTCCGAACATCACAAATGCGGCAAACAATTTCTGATAACCTATTTCTCCGAACATAAATTTTCTTATTTTACTTACTCTTATAACTTCTATTGCCATAACAAAATATACGAGTCCCGTTATTAAAGGAACCAACAAATTTATTAAAAATTCCTGCATACAACTATTCTCCTACAAATATTTTTAAATCTTTATGTTTAATTTTATTGTTTTTTAAGTCAGAAGATTCTGCAACAAAAAATACGGGATGTTGCTTATCTTCGTCTTTTACGACTTCACAATGAACGGTTTTCTTAAGCATTGTAAAAAAACTTGTTTTTGGATCGTTATAAACAATTTCAACCGCAACAAAATCTTTGTCACTCAATAAATTTTTAGATAATTTTTTATTAAAAACATCTATTTTATCCAATGCAAACACCAAATAAAGTTTTTGGTAATCCGCATTCGTCGGATTAATAAATATAAAATCTTCGTTATCAAAATGATAACACAACTGAACTTTTTTTGTTCTTTTACCTATACACATCAATCTGTGCGAACCGAACCTTTTGTTTGATGTATATAATATATCTACCGTTCCGGTCTTAGTTCTTGTTTTAATTGCTTTATCCGTAGGTTTCAGTACGGAAATCAAGCCCTTTTTTTCCAAAAAGTTAAAAATTTTTACACTCGATTTTACGGGTTTTAAAGTTATCTGCATTTCAACTATACTTTTTTCAAATACTTTTAATCTGCATTATATAAAATTTTACATTGTTTTCATAATACAATTTTTCTTTTTTTTAACATGAAAAAAGTACCGAAAACAATAAACAAAAACCAAGAAATTATTGAAATATACATTCCGATAATAAACGCTTTTGATTTATATTCTATTCTGATTTTATGTTTACCTTCATTTATTGATATTGCCTTACATATATAATCCGCACAAATTATTTCGTATTTTTCTTTCGGATTTTCAATATTATAAGCTACCCAATTTTTCGAATAATTATCGGTATATAGAACAATTGCCGGCTGTGTTGTTTCAACATCAAATTCTATTGAATTTTCATCAAAATACGTAATATCTAATTTATATTCTCCTTTCTCCGTTATGCCATATTGCGGTTGTTTTTCCAAAACAACGGTATCAAAAATATTAAATTGTTCTTGAGATAAAATCTCATAAACTTTTTCTTTATTTGTTTCTATCAGATAATCATATAAAACGTTCAACCTGTCCAAAGTATAGAACTCGTTTTTTTCAACTTTTTTTGTTGTGTCATCAATAAAATATCCGCACCTTAATATCCCCAAAATATTTTTTTCGTTAAAAGGTTTATCCAAATATTTCATAAAAGTTAAATAATTGTATAACGCATCGGGCGTTGAACCGGAAATATTTTCGGCATTGGAATTCAGATTATAATAATCATTTGAAAAATATCTTTCCTGCTGATTAAAATCTCCTTTCAGTGTGTACTCGTATTTATAATCGTTGTTAAACAAGAAAGGTTTTGAACAAAATCTCATAAGAAAAGCCGGTTCTGCGACAAGTAACAAAACTATAATTATTTTTGATACGGTATATTTTTTAAGATATATCAAACAAGCAAACAACAAAATTAAAACAACTAAACTCATTACCGACAAATCGAAACACAGTATACTAAACCCATTGCTTTTATTTAAAATGTTTACAAGAAAATTTATTATATTTTGTTTCAATACAATCAATACTAAAGCAAACAACACCAAAGCCAAAACGAAATATTTGTTTATTTTAGTTTCTTCGGAAAAAATATATTTTAATCCGTAAGCAAGTATCGGCAACAAGAAAACCGTTACGAAAAAATTAAGTTTTATCGGACTTCTGAAACACGAAAAAAACGGAACACAATATCCCGCCAAATTTGAAAAAAACTCAAACGAAAACAAATATATCAATATAGAAAAAATAAGATATTTATACGTATCTTTATTCCTAACATTGAATAAAGCAACAACAATAACAAAAACACTTATCGTTCCGATATAATTTGATATTTCCCAAAACCAGGTACTCATTTTTGGAACCGTAATAGGAAACAAAAAGGTTAACAAATACGAAATGTTTGAATAAAGAGAAAAATGCTCCAAAGCGCCTAACTTTCTTGCTCCTTCAAAATAAAAATCGAGACTCGGCAAAAATTGTATTGCGGATAAACACAAGGAACCAAAATAAGAAAATATTATCGTTGTAAGCGCATATCTGTTTCTACAAAACAAAAGCACATATATCAAAGAAAGCAAGGCGGAATAGTAAACATACTGAAAATGTCCCGCAAATATCTGTAAAGAAATAACAAAAGATACTGGCAATATAAAATACAAATTCTTTTTTTCGTAAACTTTATCATAAAAATATAACAATAACGGAAACCAAGACATTGTTGATATATTCGATAAATGTGCAGCGCAAGAATGTAAATAAAACGTACTTACAAATACGGATAATACCGCTACCGTTACCGAAACAAGTGCATCTTTTATTTTATTGTTTATCCACAAAAAAACGCCAAACGAAAATATAAAAAAGTGCAACAGGAACGAAATGTTAAACGCCTTTGATATCGGCAAAACATAAAAAATTATGTTCGGCAAATAAAACGTTGCCGTTTCGGAATTTGCAAAAAACGGTAACCCGCAAAAAAGGCGTGTAGTCCAAAAAGGCAAAATTCCGGATAACAAACTGTCAACGGTATATTGCCTTATATTTATATAATAATTTAAATCTTTTAAATCAAAATGTGAAAAATAATAACTCAAAGGGGCCGTTATTATATCCATATGTAAAACAGCAATAATCACAAACAATAGTATTGCCGCACAAAAACAGTTAAATTTGTTAAAAATATTTTTCATAAGGTTTATTATACCAAATCTTTATTTTTTAAAATAACGACTTTTACTTCTTCTTTGTTTGATTTATCCAAATAAAATTCATCTGACACATAAAATTTTTCATTTATCTTTTTTTGTCTTTCAACAAAATAATCGTTTATGCTGTTATACACATAATCATAATTTTTTTCGGGATATTCAAACAAATCAATTGCTTCCGATACTCTTTCTTCAACCGTTCTGTATTTTCCCACAAAAACAATAATATCGAATTTTTCCGTTCTTGTTTCCGTCAAAGCATCATCTATGGCAAAAGAAATATTTTTTAAAAGCAGACAGGATATTATTGAATATCTATCAATAGGATCAAAATAAGGTAAATCTTCAAATAAAATATTGTATCCTTTCAAATTTTCGTCTATATAATCAACTAAATTAATAACTAATTTTGCTTTATCTTTATCATAATAAACTAAATTATATTTATTGAAATACATATTGTTACTCGTTTTATCTATACCCGCAGCATAAGAAAAAATTATGTATTGCACTATACAAACAACCGTTATTACGGTAAGCAATATATTTTTATATTTTAATTCGGAAACAAACAGTGATACAAGTAATATCAGTGCAGGAACAAACGGTACACCATATTCGGCAAGTTTATGATGAGGCATAAACATTATTATTAACCACGGAACAACTATCCACAACACAAAAATATATTTATTTTGCGATTTATAATATTTCAGAAACCAAAATATCCCAAACAAAACAAGTATAAATATTATCGGTGACAAAATTTCGTTGCTTAATCCGAACGTTAATACTTTTAAACTTTCTAAAGAGAAAACGGATTTAGTTGCAAATACCGGTTCATTAAAAATTTTATAGATAATTTCATATCTGAAATAATGACACCCCGCTATTAAACTTCCTACCGCTATCGTTATCAATATATTTATTACTTTTTTTATTTCTATCTTTTCCGCCAAACTTTTTATCACTACATATAACCACGGCGTAAAAAAGTACGGTAAAAATTCATCTTTTATCAATAATCCTAATCCTACCGTTATTCCGTACAGTATGCTCCATTTCCTGTTTTTAAAAAAGTTCAGTTTTATTAAACAATATATATTTGCTACCATCGCTACCATTACATGCCAATCTTGGTGACCGTATTGTCTGCTTAACCCATAAACCGCAGGGGTTAACCCAAACAATATCATTGCAATATTGCCCGTCTCTTTATCTTTTAACTCTACTCCGATTTTATATATAAAATATAATGCCGTAAGAAAGAAAAAATAATTTACTGTTGTTATTTCCAAATCAAAATATTCTTTACCGAATAAAAAGAAAATTCCTTTCATTATCCAGGTAAGTAACGGTGCATTGAAATATAAATATTGATTTTGAAAAACATCACAGAAATGTAAGGCGGAAACATCCATGGGAATAATCGGAGTGTTTATTTTCCACCAAACAAAATTGCCTATCAAATAAAAAAAAGAAATAAATCCAAATATAATTTTATTATTTAATTTTTTCATTTAAATATAAAATTCTAGAGGCACTTTCTATAACGGAAAGATACATACTTGCCTGCTCTAAAGTTTTGCCTGTCGCAAAAGCGCCATGACCTCTTATTATCGCGCATTTATATTTTGATATGAGTTCGGGAATTTTTTGTGCAACTTCATCCGAACCGATAGTTTCGTCACAACTGAGAACCGGAATTTGCGGTAAATAAAATTGACCTTCACTATCTATGGGCTTTATAATTTTATGATGAAAAGACAATACGGTTGCATATATGGTATGTCCGTGAGCTATTGCTTTAACTTCGGGATTTTTTAAATATATTGCTCTGTGAACTTTAGCTTCCAAAGAAGCAATTTTATCTTTTTTATCGTTATTTAAATTTATTCTTACAATATCTTTTTTAGTAAGATATCCCAACATTGCACCATGTTTTTTTATTAATATTTCGTTTTTATCTCTTATACTTATGTTACCGGAATGAGAATGATTTAGTCCTTGTTCATACAAAATCTTACCAAACAATATCATATCTTTTATCATAATTTTCCTCTACCAAGTATTAGATTTTTCCAATATATATACGGTAACTTCTCTAAACATCCACGACTTTTCTTCTTCGGCATTGTTCACGCCTAAATCTATTCTGTCTCCTTTTATTGCAGACCCCGTATCACCGGCATATCCGTAACCGTAACCGGAAATATAAAGTCTTGTTCTTAACGGTATAACTTTCGGATCAACCGCAACAATTCCTCGCTGCATTTTTTGACCTAAAAAAGTTATTGTTCCGTCTCTCCAAGCTAAAGGATCTCCCGGATAATATGCAGTTGCTACCATTTTCATTCTTTTAGCTTTGGACAAATCGTATATTTTTTCTACATTATTATTCTTATCTAACAATAATAGTCTATAAAAACTTATTGAATATGACAACTGTTTATCATACACAACACTTTCTAATTTTGAGTCATGAAAAACTTGTGTTATATCCGAATCGGTATATTTTACTATACCTTTTTGCAATTCAACTTTTCTTAAATTCGAATTGTATATTTTGTGCCATGTAGGTCTGAAACCGGTTTTACTTGCAACCTTGGATTTTATTTTATCTACTCTGACTATTTTTATTTTAGAGTTCGGTTTAACGGGTTTATCCAAATCGGAATAAACAATATCATTTTCATTTAAAGATATATTGTTTTCTTGTAAAACTTCTTTCAACATTTTATTTTTGTCGTATTCTATCGGTATGGTTTTTCCGTCAACAATTATATAAGTTTTTTTTGATAATATTGAATTTGTGTTTAATATAAAAGCTATTAATAAAATTATTATGGGAATATAAAAAAGTCGAAATAATTTTTTAATTTCAATATTCTTCATACTCGTCTAAATAAGGTCTTACCCTAAAATGTACTCCCAAGGGTTTTACTATTTCTTTAACTTTAGACACATCAAGCCCGGGAAGTTCAACCGCCGTAACTACAACGGTGGGTATATATTCTTTCGCATCCTCGGCAAATTTTAAAATTTCGCCGAAAGATTCTTCTTTAAACATAGGATTGTTCAATTTGTTATGTTCTTGCGGATTTGAACCGTTAAGACTTATTGAAATAACATCTATTAATCCTTTTAATTGCGGCAAAATATTTTTACCATAATATCTGTTTGCAAGACCTGCAGTATTTATTCTTATTCTTACATTTTTAGTTTTCAACCATTTGGATATTTCTATAACTTCCGGTAACCTTATTAGAGCGTCTCCGTAACCGCAAAATATTATTTCTCCGTATTTTGTAGGATCACCGATAGAATCTATTACCTGTTGTACAGTAGGTTCTTTATCCAATCTTAAAGAATTTCCTCTGAATTTTCCTGCCCATTTATGTTTTATGCAATAAGGACAAGCCATCATGCAACGGTTAGTTATATTGAGATACAAATTATTTGCATAGATATAAGAATATTGAGACATTATTAACTCCTTAAAAATCGCTTTGCGTTTTTAGGTTATAGGGTTATGTGTTTATAAGCCGAACGACAAACAAATAACATATAACCTTATAATCCCATAATCTGTTATTTTTCTAAATTATACAACTTTATTGTATTGTTTGTCGTTATATTACAAACATCTTCAAACGGAACACATTTTACTTCGGCAATTTTTTTTGCTACTTCTACAACATAAGACGGCTCGTTTCTTGTTCCTCTGTACAGTTGCGGCGAAAGATACGGGCAATCCGTTTCAACTAAAATTTTTTCCAACGGAACATTTTCTATAACTCTTTTTAATTTATTACTTTTCGGGTAAGTGCATGGTCCGTCTATACCTATCAAAAAACCCATATCAAGTACAACTTTTGCCTGTTCGTAACTTCCCGAAAAACAATGTATTACACCTTTAGGTAACTGTTTAAACGTTTTAAAAATTTCTACCATATCATCGTAAGCATCTCTGCAATGAACACAAATAGGTTTATTTATTTCCAATGCCAAATTTATTTGTTTAACAAAAAGTTCTTTTTGTAACTGTTTATCGTACCCCTCATAATGATAATCAAGCCCTATTTCCCCTACTGCAACACATTTTTTGTCACTTAACAGAGATTTTAACTTATTAAAAAGTTCTTCATTAAATTTGTCCGCATCTTGCGGATGAAGGCCGAACATCGAATAAATTTTGTCTTGTTTGGCAAGTTCTGCCACCTTATCCCATAACGGCGGTTCACAACCCACTTCCAAAATATACTTTAATCCGCTATTAAATGCTCTGTTTAGTACCTCTTGTCTGTCTGTATCAAAATGAGCATCTGTAGTATGTGCATGAGAATCTATTAACATATTTTTCCTCAAATCAAATATTAAACTCTTAAAAAGTGAATTTAATTATACAATAAAAAATAGTATAAGAAAAATATTGACAAACAAAAAAATAAAAATGTAAAATGTTTCCCAACAACTACAATATTTTAATAGAATACTGAATAATTCAAGAAAGCAAGGATGCTTTCTATCAATGCTTTAAAAAGAAGCACGAAATGAATTATTCATTTTTTATGAAAAAATAAATTTATATAAGGAGCAAAAAAGATGAACGCTTATGTAGAAAAAGTGTTGAAAGAAGTAGAACAAAGAAATCAGGGCGAAGCTTTGTTCTTACAAGCAGTAAAAGAAGTTTTGGAATCTATCAGCCCGGTAATTGAAAAACATAAAGAGTATCAAGATGCAAGCATTCTTGAAAGAATTTGTGAACCTGAAAGACAAATAATTTTCAGAGTTCCTTGGCAAGATGACAAAGGTGTTTTCCATGTAAACAGAGGTTTCAGAGTACAATTCAATTCAGCTCTCGGGCCTTACAAAGGCGGTTTGAGACTTCACCCTTCAGTAACTTTAAGTACAATCAAATTTTTAGGTTTCGAACAAATTTTCAAAAACTCATTAACGGGTTTAATGATGGGTGGCGGAAAAGGTGGTTCCGATTTCGATCCTAAAGGTAAATCAGACAACGAAGTTATGAGATTCTGCCAAAGCTTTATGACAGAACTTTGCAAATATATCGATGCAGATACCGATGTTCCTGCAGGAGATATAGGAACCGGTGCAAGAGAAATCGGTTATATGTTCGGTCAATATAAAAGAATAAGAAATGTGTTCCACGGAGTTTTAACCGGCAAAGGTCTTACCTACGGCGGATCACTTGCAAGAACACAAGCAACAGGTTACGGAGTTGTTTATTTCTGTAACGAAATGTTGAAAGACAGAGGAACTTCATTTGAAGGTAAAACAGTTGTAGTTTCAGGTTCCGGAAACGTTGCAATATATGCAGTAGAAAAAGCTCAATCTTTAGGAGCAAAAGTTGTTGCAATGTCAGATTCCAACGGATACATATATGATAAAGACGGAATCGATTTGGATATAGTAAAACAATTGAAAGAAGTTGAAAGAAAGAGAATAAAAGAATATGCAAACTTGAAGAAAGGTGCAGTTTATACGGAAGGTTGCAAAGGTATTTGGACAATAAAATGCGATATCGCATTACCATGTGCAACACAAAACGAACTTGACGGCGAAGCAGCAAAGACACTTTTGAAAAACGGTGTAATTGCAGTTGTAGAAGGTGCTAATATGCCTTCAACTCCTGATGCAGTAGAAGCATTTATAGCTGCAAAAATTGCTTATGCTCCTGGTAAAGCATCTAATGCAGGCGGAGTTGCAACATCAGGTCTTGAAATGGCACAAAATTCTCAGAGACTTTCTTGGACATTTGAAGAAGTTGATAACAAATTACATCAAATTATGGTTAACATTTACAAAAATGCTAAAGAAGCTGCTGAAGAATACGGAACACCGGGCAACATGGTTAACGGTGCAAATATTGCAGGTTTCAAAAAAGTTGCAACAGCAATGTTGGCTCACGGATTAGTTTAATTATATTTGGCGAGGAGGCAATTGGAGCCGACCCCAAATTAAATAACAAAAGCGGGAAGATAAATTTTATCTTCCCGTTTTTTATTTGGTAACAAAATTATTTTGTTTTATTTTTGTAATGATTACATAAACGTTTTATCGGGCAAATGTCACATTTCGGTCTTCTTGCTATACATACTCTTCTGCCCAATGTTTGTATTGTAAAAGAAATGTTTCTCCAATTTTTTCTGGGAACAATTTTCATTAAGTCTTGTTCTATTTTTTTCGGATCTGAATTTTTTGATAATCCGATAAGATTTGTTAATCTTATAACATGAGTATCAACTGCTATACCTACATTTATTCCGTAACCGCTACCTAAAACTATATTTGCGGTTTTTCTTGCCACTCCTTTAAGTGTTATAAGTTCTTCCATAGTTTTAGGAACAACACCGTTAAATTTGTCCAACACAATGTTTGCCGTTGCTATAATATTTTTTGCTTTATTTCTGTAAAAACCGGTAGATTTTATATCGTTTTCAAACTCTTTCAAATCTGCATTTGCGTAATCTTTGATTGTTTTATACTTTTTAAACAAAGTTGATGTAACAATATTTACTCTTTTATCCGTACATTGTGCCGAAAGTATTGTTGCCACCATAAGTTCAAACACATTTGAAAAATTAAGTGCAATATCAACATCACCGTATTCTTTATCAAGTATCTTTACTATTTCGTCTACTTTACTTTGTTTCATTTAGTACCTTTATTATATCTTTATGTAATATTTTGTTTGAAGCAACTATCGTTTTACCGAAAAGAAAATCTTTACCGCCGTAAAAGTCGGTTATTTTACCGCCTGCTTCGTTTACTATAACAATACCTGCAGCTACATCCCAAGGTTTTAATCCTTCTTCCCAAAAGAAATCAAATCTTCCGCAAGCAACATAAGCCAAATCTATTGAAGCTGCACCAAATCTTCTTAAACCTTGAGTTTCAAGCATTATATTTTTAAAATTTTTTATTACTCTGGTAGGATTTTCTTTTACATAGTAAGGGAACCCCGTTACCGGTAAAGCTCTTACCATTTCTTTTATTTTTGAAACCGTAATTTTTTTGTTGTTTAAATATGTACCTTTACCTTTTTGTGCAACAAACATTTCTTTTAGTGCGGGAGCATATATTACCCCTGCTATTATTTCCTTTTTATATTTTAAACCTATGGATATTGCAAAAGTAGGAACACCGTGAACATAGTTTACTGTTCCGTCCAACGGATCTATAATCCAACAATAATCGTTACCGGTTTGTGCTAAACTTTCATCTTGTTCTTCTGCAATAATGTTATGTAAAGGGAAATATTGTTTTATGTTATCAACTATGGTTTTTTGAGATGTTTTATCTGCTACCGTTACGGGATCTATTCTGCCTTTATACTCGATTTTCTTAATATTATTAAAATATTTTAATAATACTTCCGCCCCTTTATATGCACTTTCTATGGCCACATTGGTAAACTTATCGAATTTCATATTATTATCCAAAAAAAATAAGCCCCATCTAAATTAAGAAAGGACTTTTTATTTTAGGTCTTGGCGGGAACGACGGGATTTGAACCCGCGGTCTCTGCCTTGACAGGGCAGTGTGTTAAACCAGGCTACACCACATTCCCAAGACCAAAACTGTCCAAAGATTATACAAAAATAGTATAACTTTTGTCAAATGAAATTAAATTTTAAAAGATACTTTTATATTTCAATAACATCTTTTTTTCTATTGTATAAACTTCGTATCTTAAAGCTTTATATTTTAATGCTGTATTAAAATCTATAATTTTCGAATATTCTTCCAATACTCTTAAAGATTCTTCGGCTCTTTTAAAGTTTGCTATCACTATATTTTTTAAATTTTGTCTTGAAACTTCTTTTGCTTTTCTTCCGGAATCTTTTATACTGTCTCTTGCAGTAAGCATTTGTTCATATTGGTCGATTAAATATTTTGATGATAAGTGTCTTACTTTTCTTATTTTTTTGTAAAGTGTTTCATCACAAAAAACAAATCTGCAAGTATCTTCAACTACTCGCAGACCTTCTTTACATCTGTTTAAATTAGTATCTAAAATTCTTATAAATTTCTTTTCCAATTTTAACCTTTCAACAAAAAAATCACTTTGTGATTTTCCCGTATCTTTCAACTATAAGTTTTATTAGATTTGTTGTTGATTTTCCTTCAACGAGCGGATATCTGTAAACTTTTTTTACAAATTCTCTACCGACAATATCTTGTATTTTATAGTCTCCGCCTTTAACAAGAATGTCCGGTTTTAGTTTGCTTAATAGTTCGTAAGGTGTTTGTTCGCCGAACACTACAACATAATCTATACAACTTAGTGCTGCCAACAATTTTGTTCTGTCCGTTTGCGGGACTAACGGTCTTTTAGGACCTTTAAGTCCTGCCAACGATTTATCTGAATTTATTGCAACAATCAGAATATCACCTAATGTTTTTGCTTTTTGAAACAAACTTACATGCCCTATATGCAATAAATCAAAACAACCGTTAGTAAAAACAATCTTCTTTTTCTGTTGTTTTAATTTCTTTACAACTTCTATTATTTTTTTTCTGGAACAGATTTTTTTATTCTGCAAAGATTTTTTCCTCTACCAATTTTGCAAGTATATGTAAAAGTAATATGTGACACTCTTGAATTCTTCCCGTAACTTTTGAAGGTGCTCTGTAACACATATCGGACAAAAGTTTTAATTGTCCGCCGTCTTCACCGGTAAGTCCTATAACAAAAAGTCCCATTTCTTTAGCTTTTTCAACTGCCTTTATAACGTTTTCGGAATTTCCGGAAGTTGTTATTGCAATTATAATATCACCTTTATTTGCAAAAGCTTCCACCTGTCTTGAAAAAACATACTCATAACCGAAATCGTTACCTATTGCGGTAAGAGAAGAAATATTTTCAGTTAACGCAATTGCAGGTAAAGCGTTTCTGTTTTTTTCAAATCTGCAAACAAGTTCCGCCGCAAAATGTAATGCATCGCAAGCCGAACCGCCGTTACCGAATATTATTGTTTTTTTACCGCTTTGATATGCCTCATTTATTTTGTTTGCTATTGACTGTATATATACTAACTGACCTTCATCTAACATTTTTTCCTTTGCAGCGATACTTTCCTGAATTAAAGATATGATTGTGCTTTTCATTGCTCCCCCCTTAATTAAAAAGTGTAAAACAATTTGTATCTATTCTTCCGAACTTCTGTTATTGAAAACATATTTAGGTAAAAAGTCCGTACAAATATTCCCCTCATGGAAAAATTCGTTAGCCATAATTTTTGCATGTAACGGAGCCGTATTTTTTATACCTTCAATAATAACTTCTTTTAATGCTCTGGACATTTTAGATATTGTCTCTTCTCTTGTAGGAGCATAAGCTATAACTTTTGCAATTAAACTGTCATAAAACGGAGGTATTGTATAACCCGAATATACATGAGTATCAACTCTTATTCCGGGACCGCCCGGCAAATAAAGTTTACCGATTTTTCCCGGTGAAGGTATAAAATCTTTATCGGGATCTTCGGCATTTATTCTGCACTCTATAGCATGATTTTTTATTTTTATCGCACTTGAATCAAACGATAATCTTTCGCCCGCTGCAAGTTTAATTTGTTCTTTTACCAAATCTATACCTGTAACGATTTCCGTTACGGGATGTTCTACCTGTATTCTTGTATTCATTTCCATAAAATAAAAATCCATATTTTTATCTACAAGAAACTCTACCGTTCCTACGGTTATATAACCTACGGCTTCAGCTGCACTTTGTGCGGCTTTACCCATTTTCTTTCTTAAAGATTCCGAAATAAAAGGTGACGGACTTTCTTCTACCAACTTTTGGTGTCTTCTTTGAATGGAACAATCTCTTTCGGGAAGATATACAACTTTACCTTTAGAATCTCCCAATATTTGAAATTCTATATGGTGAGGTTCTTCAATATATTTTTCCATATAAACGTCAGGGTTACCGAAATTTGCTTTAGCTTCGGTTTGCGCCATAATGATGGAATTTCTTAAAGCTTCCTGGCTTACGACAACTCTCATACCTTTACCACCGCCGCCGGCAGTAGCTTTTATTATTACGGGATACCCTATTCTTTCGGCAATTTTATATATGTCAGGATCATCTGCAGACACAGGACCGTCGGAACCCGGAACAACAGGAACTTTAGATTTTATCATAAGTTGTCTTGCCGCAATTTTGTCACCCATTTTTTCAATGGAACTTCTTTTAGGACCTATAAAAGTTATACCGCAACTTTCGCAAACCTCAGCAAAATATGTGTTTTCCGCTAAAAATCCATATCCCGGATGAATAGCATCTGCTCCGGTAATTTCCGCTGCAGATATTATACTTGGAATATTCAAATAACTTTCACTTGCGGATGCAGGTCCTACACAAACGGATTCATCTGCCATCGTTACATGCATGGATTCTTTATCTGCTTCCGAATGTATAGCAACTGTTTTTATACCAAGCTCTTTAGCAGCTCTTATCACTCTGCAAGCTATTTCGCCTCTGTTAGCAATTAATATTTTTTTAAACATTTTGTTTTTTCTCCCGATTAACCATTATTCGGCAGCAGTATCTACCAAAAATAATTCCTGACCATATTCTACAGACTGTCCGTTTGAAACACAAGCTTTTATAACTTTACCTTTTGTTGTAGACATAACATCTTTTATTATTTTCATGGCCTCAATTGCACCTATTTTTTGACCGATTTCAACATGACTGCCTTCCGTAATGTAAGGAGGTTTATCATGTGCCGGTGAATTGTAAAATGTTCCAACCATTTTTGATTTTATTGAAACTACGGTATCGTTTTTTTCAACAACAACTTTTTTAGGAATTTCTATTTTCGGTGTAACTTCGCTCTTCTTTATATAGATAGAAGTTTCACCCGATTCATATTCCATCTCTTCAATATCCGTCTCTCTTATAGATTCCAAAAATTTTTTAATTTCGTTAGTATTCATAACACCTCATCAAAAAACAATTATTGAGAAATTCTTTCTACGTATTCTCCTGTTCTTGTATCAACCTTTATTCTGTCTCCTTCTTTAATAAATAAAGGAACTTTTATTTCCGCACCGGTCTCGATTTTTGCAAATTTTGTTAAATTTGTTACGGAATCGCCTTTTATTCCCGGTTCTGCTTCAATAATTGTCATTTCAACTATTAACGGCATATCTATACCGATTAACTCTTCTTCCAAATATATCGCATCAATTTCCTGATTTTCTTTCAAATATTTTTCTTTTCCGTCCAACTTTTCTACCGGAACTTCAATTTGTTCATATGTATTCATATCCATGAAATTGTATTTGTCGCCATCGGCATATAAGAATTGTTTTTTGTGTCTTGTTACAGACAACTCTTCAAATTTTTCACCTGATTTAAATGTTCTATCGATAGTGCCACCTTTTTTCACGTGTCTGAGTTTAACTCTCATAACGGCACCACCCTTACCCGGTTTATGGTTCTGGAACCATGTTATTTGGTATGGCTCATTATCAACTAAAATTACCATTCCGTTTCTAAAATCTGCTGTAGAAATCATTTTTCTTTTCTCCTATTACACTTATTAAAATTAATTCAAAGTTGTTTTAAAACATGTCTAATAATTTTATCTAAAAAGAAGATATATTGTCAAATAAAAAATCGCTTTGCGATTTTTAGCTTACAGCTTAAAGCTTATAGTTTAAAATGTTTTATTGTTTATAATAAAACACAAATAAATTTAGTATTTTGCGGTAGTTAAAACTTTATAACCGTTTTTTGTAACAAGAACGGTATCTTCTATTCTAACACCGAACTTTTTATCCAAATATATTCCCGGTTCTATTGTTATTATCATACCTTCTTTTAAAATATCTTTGGATTTTGAACCTATAGTAGGCGCTTCGTGTATATCCAAACCAACACCATGCCCCGTTGTATGTATAAATTGTTTACCATAACCCTCTTTCACAATAATATCTCTTGCAAACAAATCTATATCGCTTGCTTTCATATTTTGTTTTACATTTTGTAACGCTTCATCATGGGCAAGTTTAACAATATTCCATATTTTTCTTTTATTTTTATCTTGTTTACCTATAAAAAAAGTTCTTGTTAAATCTGAACAATAACCGTTATAAACACAACCCATATCTATTAAAACGATATCGTTTTTTTGTATTTTTCTGTTACCGCTTACATGGTGCGGATTTGCGGAATTAGGGCCTGAAGCAACTATCGTTTTAAAACTTTGTATTACATGCTTTTTTGCAAATTCTTCTTCAATTTTGAAATGAATATCAAGTTCTGTCATACCGGAAACGACTTTCTTTTTAACCGTTTCAAAAACTTCGGAAACTATATCGCACGCCCTTTTAATATTTTTTATTTCTTTATTACTCTTTATTATCCTTTTTTCAAGAACGGTTTTGGTATCGGAACAAACCGCCACTTTATTTTCTTTAAGTTTGTTTGTTAACAATTGAAACAAATTATAACCGATATTCGTTGTATCTATATTAAGCTTATTTATTTTGTACTTTTTACAAATTTCAACCAATTCGTCGCTGAAAGAAGTTTTTATAACAAAAATTGTTGCCTTATTTTTAAAATGTTGTTTTACCTGCCCGTAAATCATTTGCGAAGTTATAACGATAAACTTATTATTGTGTATAAGCAACCAAAAACCTTCGAAATCGGATTTTGTAATATAACAAATATTTTTACTGTCGGTTAACAACAAATTATTAGTTTTCATAATAAATAAACCTCACAAAAATATATACTTAAGATTATACTATAATTTAAATGTTATTTATAATAAAAAACTCTTTAAAAAAAAGTAAGTATATTGTATAATTGTACATATATATTTTTTATGCTGGATTGGGAAAAAATGATAAAAATTTTGATATGTGATGATGAAACTTTTGCAAGAGACGCTATGGCAAAAATTATCAAAAGAAAAGGTTTTGAAGTAGTTGTCGCTTCAACCGGCGAAGAATGTATCGATATGTTCAAAAAAGAAAATCCGAACGTTGTTTTTTTGGATGTTATGTTACCGGACTTAGACGGCGACCATGTACACCATTATTTAAAAGATTTAAAAACGGATATTTCCGTTTATTATATTACCGGTTCGGATACGGTTTTTACAAAAGAAAATGCCAACACTGCAGGAGCAAAAGGGTACTTACAAAAGCCGGTTGATATAAACATTTTGTTTGAAACTTTAGATAAGATAAAAAAAGATTTCGGAGAATAACATTGAAAAAAATATTATCCGTTATGTTAACACTGTGTTTATTTGCAAACATTTCTTTTGCCGATTTTGATCCTTATGCGGACGAAGAAATAGAAAAGAAATCTTACAAGAAATTATATTATGGTATTGCTCTTACTTTGCTTGGCGGTTTTTTGGCATATGACGGTTTTTCAACCGAAGAAGTAGATGTTTCAAAACCCAGCGTAGATTACACTACCGTTTCCCATTCGGAATGGGTACAAATTTCCAATACTTCTTCCGATAACCCGGTATATCAATTAAGATCAGGCATCTCTCTTAACAATATTGAAAGCAGTAACGGAGATTTTACAAAATATGAAATAGACGATGTAGTGTACGATCATATTGAGCCGAACATATTGTACAACAACGGTAATGTTGATTTAAAAAACGTCACTATTGAAGTGAGATACAAATTTAGAGACGGATCTTATATAGGGCCCGGTGGTGAACATATAAAAAAAGAAGGTTATCATGTAGCGGAAACAAAATCGGATCAAGGAACAACTACCGAACCTGTAAAGAATGCGAAATATGAAAATATAACTTTGGCTAAAGGGCAATCTGTTACTTGGCAAGATATTATGAACTATACCACCACCAAAACGGATCCGGCCAACGGAGACGATAGACAAGCTTATTACGAGTCAACGCATAACCCCGGAACAACAGGCCTTAATTTAGGTAACAAATCTTCCATACTTATGGACGTTAGAGTAAAACTTAACAAAAACAAACAATATAAACCGATATACGAAACGAGAAGAAAAAGTGATGTTGAAGGTGTTGCCGGACTATTGGTAGGAATTACCGGTATATATTTTATAGTTGATCATTTTTTAGATATGCACAAATTTAATGCTTATGCAAAAAAACATAACTTAAACTTAAAAGTTACAACAGCATCTAACGAATATAAGTTGTTGTTACAGAAAAGAATATAAAAATAATAAAGGATTATAATGAAAAATATTTTTGTGTCCGTTTCGTTCCTAATACTTTTTTCTTCGTTTTGTTTTGCAGTACCGAATCCCGGCGGAAAAGCTTCAATAAAAAACGGGTTACCTTCGGAAATAGCAAGTAAAGATTTTTTTCAACCGGAAAACATTAACAAAACGTCCAATATATCAAAACCGTTACCTACAACAAAATGGTTTACTTCAATTTTATACAATACGTATCATAAATATTCTTTAAAGATGTTTACTTATCCTCAAAACTTTGAATGTAATCCGGACGGAAACCAAAGTAAAGGTTTATTAATATCGTACCCGAAAGTTAACTATTATTTATCGGATACCATTACTTATGGCTTTGACGGAACTAATCCTAACTACAAATATCCGAACAATTTAAAAATTTCCGAATACAGTGAAATGACTAACGGGAAATATATAAATTTTCAGTCTGCAAAACTCGATAAATATTCCGACTTTTCCGCAACAGCAAAATGGGAAGATTCTTCTTATTGGTTAAAAGCAACTTTCGGGCAAGGGTTTGTATTTTCTTATTTTGAATGCGACAGTTCAGGTTTTCCCGCAATAGAGTTCCCTTATATATGGGAAGAGCACGGCAGAATATATTTATATAAACCTAACTCTACTACACCGATACCGTATGCCTTGGATATAGATACCGGTAACAGTGACAGAATAATTTTGGAAACAAGATTTAAAGATAACAGAAGTGTTTTCTACGGCATATATGTTCCGCCAGGAACATCTTTTAAACAATGTTCTTGGGGAGACAATTTTAACAGAATATTTATGGTGTTACCGAGCGACAGAAGATACTTTTCGATAGGTTTGTTACCATCGGACAACATTAACGATGCAGTAAACGATTTGGAATTATATTATAAGTATGCTTACAATTTCGTTACCGAAACACAAGTCGATTGGGATGTTTCTTCGTCAGACTATTCTTCACAAACGACATTTACTTTAAAAACAACAAAGAAAAGAACCGATGTACAAAATCAGCAAAACGGTACACTTTTTTGTTTGTTACCGCACCAATACAAGAATTTAAGTTCTTCAATAGATTATGTTGAAAGCAAAACTTTTGATACTTTAAGAGGAACATTGAATTTGGCAAAAGGTGACACTTTTACCGTTAAAACAAAGTTTAACGGTATGATTCCTTTCTTTCAATACGATATAAAAGATATACAAACAACATTATCACAATATTTAACAGTAGATAACAACGAAACCCCCATAGGTTCTGTTCCTACAGACACTTATCACGGCGGAAAAGTTTTAGCAAAACTTGCAAATATGTTACCTGTGGCAGACAACTTAAACGATACAACAACTAAAAGAAGCATTATAGCTAAGTTAAGAGCTTTGCTTGCGGATTGGTTCACTTATTCGGCAGGCGAAACAAACAAATATTTTGCTTACGAACCAAATGTTTGGGGCGGTTTAATAGGTATGACAAACTCGTACGGTTCGGAACAGTATAACGATCACCATTTCCATTACGGATACTTTATTTATACTGCTGCAATTCTTGCAATGTACGACGAAACTTTTGTACAGGATTACGGAGGTATGGTAAACCTTTTAATAAAAGATATTGCCAACCCTACAAAAAACAATACGGATTTTCCTTTTATGAGAAGTTTCGATTTCTATGAATCGCACAGTTGGGCTAACGGTATGGGCGGCGCGGATAACAGAGGTATAGACCAAGAATCTTCTTCTGAAGCTATGAATGCTTGGACTGCAATATATTTGTGGGGGCTTGCAACAAACAACGAACTATATAAAAAGTTGGGAATATACTTATATTCGAACGAATACGAAGCTGTAAAACAATACTATTTCGATATGGACGGTGACGTTTTAAAAAGTCCTTACGGTCATAATTCCATAGGTATTTTGTGGGGAGGACAGGTTGTTTATGATTTACATTTTACCCCTAAAATTCCCCAAACAATAAAAGGTATACAAGTTTTGCCGATGACTCCCGCAATGACATATCTTGCTTATAACAAAACTTATCTTGCCGACTTTTATAATTCATCTTTATCGGAAAGCGGTTCAAATCAGGCACAATGGTACGATATTTGGGCAAGACTTGTTGCTTTGTACGACCCGACAACCGCACTGGCAAATTTCAACAATTATAAAACAACTACCGCTGAACAGGGCAGTTCAATGAGTTTTACTTACCACTTTATAAACTTTTTTAAACAGTACGGAACACCCGTATTTGATTATACGGCAGATACACCAAGCTATATGGTTTTAAATAATGCCGGAACAATTACTTACTGTGCATATAATCCTACAAGCAACTCGCAAAATGTCAGATTTTACAGTTCTTCAGGTGAATTTTTAGGATATTTATATGTTCCTAAAAACTCATTTGCATTAACACAAAATTTATCTAAGAACAAAATTCACGACACAATAACCGTTTACCCTGTTCCTTACAAGCCGAACAGCAGCGGAAGATACGGTGGAGACGGTATATACTTTAAGAATGTTGATGAAGGTACAAACATAAAAGTGTTCAATGTTGCAGGTGAAAAAGTTTTTGAAAAAACTCTCGACACTTCCGACGACTTTTTATGGAATGTTAAAAATAGTGCCGGTAACAACATTGCTTCCGGAATATATTTTTATTATATAAAAACATCGGACGGTAAAAAAGTAAAAGGTAAACTTGCCATAGAAAGGTAACACCTTTAACTAAAAAAGTAAAATGAAAAACATTGTTATCAGATGGTCTGTTTTTTTTGTTTGTTTATTTGTAATTTATTTTGTTATAAATGCAAAAGTTCATGCCATAGCACAAGCTAACTTGCAATCTGCAATGGTAGTAACTTTACCGCAATACACAAAACAAGAACTTATAGATGATGCCAAAGCAAGAATGAAATATATGCTTACACGAACCAAAGGTGTAAAATTCTTTATACATAAAGTAAAAAGAAGAGAAAACCTTTGGGGCATAGCAAAACAACACGGATATTCGGTTCATACCGTTATCGGTTGTAACCCGCAAATGAAAACTTATGATGTATACATAAACCAAAATTTGTTAATGCCTTCTATCGGCGGAAACCTTCATCCGGTAAGCCCTACCGACACTTGGCAATCCATAGCGGAAAAATACAATATAGAAGAAAATGTTTTAAAAGAAACAAATTGCGGAGTAACGGATTTATCAAAAGAATTTTATATCTTTATTCCGGGCAAAAAACCTGCAGTTGATTTAATGAATGAATCTATGCAGGAAAAGTACGCTTTAAGAGATTTGTTCAGATCTCCTCTTGCAGGCAGACTTTCAAGTACTTTCGGAACAAGAAGACATCCCGTAACAGGTAAAGTAAGCAAACACGGCGGAATAGATATTGCGGTTAAAACTGGAACATTGGTAGGTGCTGCCGCAGACGGAATAGTTACCGTTGCAAGTACCAATGTAGGCCATTACGGAACGGCAGTTTTTATAGATCATCAAAACGGATATATAACTCATTACGGACACTTATCAAAAATTCTTGTCAGAGTAGGTCAAAAGGTTAGAGCAGGCCAAATTATAGCCAGAAGCGGTTCTACGGGAAGATCTACAGGGCCTCACCTACATTTCACCGTTAAGAAAAACGGTGTAAGTTTAGATCCGTTGAAATTTTTATGGTAACAAAAAAATCAATGTACAATGTCGGTAAAAATTTACTTTGTAAATTTTTTATTTTGTTAAGTTTTCTAATATTATTTTTTTAACTTGTTCGGTAACATTCCGTTTAGGTGAAGCAAAAATCGTTTTTATTATTAAATCGGAAGTTAGATCTTTGGCTTTTAAAAATTTTGTGTATCTGTTACCGTTTTTCAAATCAAGTCCTGTAATATCGGTTGAATCGGTAAATACAACAAATGTTTGAATAAACGGTCTGTAAAATTCGTCACGAATATTAAAATTGTTTTCTTTTAATATCTTTTCCATTCTTTTACTTACTTGTTTAAACTGGTTATCTGTTTGTTCAAAAAGGTTTCTTCTTTTTTCGGATAACACTTCTTTACCGTCAATAACAACTTTTGTATCTTCGTTAGGACTGCCTATAAGTTTTGCATTAGGGAAATATTTCGTTTCAAAAATCAAAACAGCAAACGGTAAAGGCGGTTTGGTAAAAGCTATAACATCTATTTCCTGTCCGAAAACAACAACATTTTTTTTAGGGTTCAAAATAGCTTTATTGAACTGCGATACTTTATTAAAAATTTCTTCTTCAAACATTCTGCCGGCACCGTTTTGCGCTTGTTGTTTGTTATCCAGCATTGAAGATAAAACCGTATTTTTAGATTGTAAATCCTGTACGGTTTTGTTCAAAGAACTTTCTTGCGTTTTAAGAGCTTTCTTTACTTTTATAATCAGTTCCGTTTCCGTTACGGGTTTAGACATAAAATCAAAAATCATGTCCCCTGCAACTTCCGTTACGGATTCACCGTAAGTTTTTTCCATTGCAGATAATAAAATAACTTGCAATGACGGTGATGTTTGTTTTATGAAAGGCAAAATATCTATACCCGTTTCACCTACACCGAAATGTATATCCAATATAAGCAGATTTATAACATTAGGGTTGTTAAGCAAAAACTTTTTTATTTCAAGAGTTGAAGAAAACTGTTTTATTTCTACATTATCGAAATGTTTCAAAATTGTTCTTTCAAGAGCATTTCTTATGTTTGCATCATCATCGGTTAAAGCAATAACTTTTTTCTCCATTTTTTCTCCTTAAATTACTTTTTATACATAGGTATCAAAATATCTGTTTTTAAACCTTTATTTTTTTCATCCGCAACATTTTTGGCATTTATTTTACCGCCTAAAATAGATACGAAATAAGCGGTATGTATTGTTCCTTCGCCCAACCTTTTACCTTTGGAGCTTTCAACTTGCTCTTTATAAAGTTTTTGTAATTTTGTTTCTTCAATACCGCCGGCATTATCCGTAACGGATATTATCAAACTTTTCAAATCTTGAGATGTTTTTAACGAAATATTAAGTTTTGCAACAAAATTATCGTCAAGCAACAATTTTTGTAAAGCGAATATGGAATTATCCAAAATATTGTTTATTGCAATAAAAATAAGTCTGTTTGTGTAACAATAAAATCTTGTTTCGTCTTCATTAAATTTATCAAAAGTTATACTTATATACGGTTTTAATTTCAAATTGTAAAATTCTATTTGGCTTTCAATTTGTTCTTGAATATAGGAAACCGTATTTTTGGACAGTTTCCCCGTACCTAACTCTTCAATATGTTCTCTTGTATTTTTTTGGTTTTCCAAAATCGCATCTTTGTACGGTTTTACTATTTTTTCATAAACTTCCGATAACAAATCGTTGAAACCGGTTTTTGTTTTTTCAAGCTCGTTTATCAAATCGTGTCTGCTGCTTCTTAAAAGTTCTACCGTATCTTGCGACCAGTTAAGTTCCAACGCTTGAAGTTTTTGTCTTTGCGTATCAAAGGAATCGGAAATTTCCGTTATGGTTTGTTTTTTTATCAACTCGTTTTCAAGGGTTATATCTCTTGTCATATTATTATTCTTTTTATCTATAAGTATAAATGTTATAAGCAAAATTATAAGCCATAAAAAGTTGCTGGTGTTTGCCGGTGAAACGGAATTTGTTTGATAATATTTTATGGGCGTTATTCCCGTTAAATTTATAATTATTGCAATGTATATAAACACAACAATAGCAGATATTACAAACAACATCATTATAAATTTTGCAATGTCCGAATCGAACTCTTTCTTGTTCAAAATGTTTCTTTGTAAATAGTTAAAATCGAAAGGAGCTTTTTTTATGGGCAAAATTACTTTTAAAAAAAGTAACAACAAAATTATTATTAAAGGCACGGAAATCATTTCCAAGAAAATAAAACCTTGTATTGAACTTACGGAAATGTCGGATATAATGTTTGTTAATATCGTGTTTGATACGGCTTTTACAGTTGTAACATATATGTATCCGGCAAGAATAAAAATAACAAATTCCGTAACGGATATGTTTGCCATACATGTTGCAAACCATGAACTGTTCGACTTTTTTATTTTTTGTTGATAATGTTGCGTAAACATCGTCGTGTTATATTTTAAGATTGTCATTGAAACTATCGAACCTATAAATACCGTAACGATTATATTCGGTATTTCTATAAAAGTTTCAGCCACATAGTTTGCCGCTATGGATAAAAAACCGGAATTATCTACGTAAAAAAGAGTTCTGAACAGTTCCGTAAAATAAATGGAATACGGTTGTTTAAATATTGCATCGTGAAAAATTACATTTTTTATTATTGATGACGGTACGGATATTATAAGACCTGCGGCTATTGCCGCAAACAACATGAATTTTCCTACAATAAAAAAAGTTTGTTTAAAATCGTTTTTATTTTTACTTTTTGTATTAAATATCGTTAAGTTGCCTGTTTCGGCAAGCCAACCCCAAACAATTGCTCCCGTCATATTTATAACGGCAAGATAAATAAAGTGAGGCGATGTTATGTTAGCCAAAACTATAGGTGTTACAATTGCCGCAATAAGTGCCCATATTGTACCCAGCGTCATAGCAACAACAAAAGTTCCCACCATATCGAAGGTTAAAAACCTGTAACTGTTTTCATATACAAAGCTGTGACCTGCCCAATTTAACAAAACGGCAAAACATGTTATAAGAATATGAAATCTCTTTTTATAAAAAGAATTGTAAATATATGAGAAGATATTTTTTAGATTCATATTTATATAATAGGAATAAAATGAATTTTTTGCAAGAACTTTGTTATAAACGTTTTATAGTTGAACTATTGAATGGTTGAAAAGTTGAAAGATTAAAACGACAATATTAATTTTAAGGTCTTAAGATTTTAGGTTAAAATGAAGAAACACAGAACTGATGTGTACTCTTTGTGGTACTCAAGGTTCTGTGTTTCGATATTATAACCAAAATATTAAGACCGCTATAAAAACAAAAAAAAGAGCAGAAGAAAAATCTTCTGCTCTTTTATATATTCTAATATGGTATTAGAAGTGGTATGAGAAATTTACACCGATAATGCTTCCGCTGTTTCCTTTAAAACCGAAAGTTGTATCTTCTACATCTGCTTTGTCTGAATCATCAGATTTTACGGTTTCAAATGCAATTTCTGCAAAATCAAGTGTAGCACCGATTGACCATGTTTCGTTTATACTGTATGTTACAACAGGAACTACTCTAATTCCATAAGAAGTAAAACTTAAATCTGCATTATCTAACTTTGAACTTGCATAAAAAATAGAACCTTTAGCTAAGAATGAGAAATCACCGATTTCAAACATTTTGTATCTTACGAAAGGTGCAAGACCAATTGTTGTTACTTTTTCAGGTGTAAATTCTGGTGGTACAGGAACTCCTGCGAAGTCTGTTACGCCTTCTTCATAAGCATAACCTAAATCAATACCGATATCCCATGTATCATCTACGCTGTAACCGAATTCAGGTTCAATAGAGAAACTAGATACAGAATCGCCGTCTTTTGGACTCGTGTTGTTATAACTGAAATCTCCGCCTACCCACATATTTTCTGCCATTGCAGGTACAGCCAATGCTACTGCAAACAACAATGCCAACAAACTTTTTTTCATTTTTCCTTTCTCTCCTTTTATTTTTATTTTAAGCCGGTAACTTCCCGACTTAAGTTCAAAATAACTATGGAAATAGTTTACATATTTTAGTCGAAGTTGTCAACTTAAAAATGCAAAACATTTTTAGTTTATAGCTTACAGCCGTAAATTTTAAGCTTCTGTTTGAATTCTCGGGAACAATATTTCAAATTTTCCTAATTTTGTATCGCTCGGAGAAAAACCTTCTTTAGGCAACTGTTTATCTTCAAAATATTTTTTTGCAATTTCAATAATGTTTCCGTTACCACCGTTTAATTGCCAAATCTTTTCCGAGAGTGTCGGCATAAAAGGTATTAAATGTAATGCTATTAAATCCGTTGCCTGGAAATAACAGTACATACAATCTGCAAGTTTTTTTGTGTCTGTTTTAGCAAGTTTCCAAGGAGCATCTTGTTCTATCTGTTGATTAATTAATGTTATTGCCTGTTGCAAAATCTCCGATGTTTTATGAAACTGCATATTTTCTATTGATAACCCGTAGCCGTTACTTAAAATTTTTGCCACTTCTTTTGTTAAGTTATCTTCAACGTCGGTTTTAGGAACTTTCCCCTCAAAATATTTTTCTGCCATCTTGTTTGTTCTTGATACAAGGTTACCTAAATTGTTTGCTAAATCAACATTGTATTTTTTTGTAAGCGCTTCCATTGAAATGTCCCCGTCCGGTCCGAACGGAATTAACGATACCGCCAAATATCTTGCAGGATCTACACCGAATTTATCTACCAACTGTTGCGGTGTAATAACATTTCCCAAACTTTTAGACATTTTATCACCGTTAATAGTAAAAAATCCGTGAGCATAAACTCTTTTGTGTACGGGAATATCAGCACCCATGAGAAGTGCCGGCCAAATCACACTGTGAAACCACAAAATATCTTTTGCCATCAAATGTATATCTGCAGGCCAATACTTTTCAAACATTTCTTTGTTATCTTTGTAACCGATAGCAGAAACATAATTGATTAAAGCATCTACCCAAACATATACTGTTTGACTGTTATCAAAAGGTAACGGTATACCCCAATCAAGAGCTGCTCTTGAAATACTTATATCTTCAAGACCTAATCTTAATTTGCCTAAAATTTCGTTTCTTCTTTGTTCCGGTAAAACATCTATATGGTTAGGATTTGCAGGATTTTCTATCATATCTATGAGTTGTTCGTTGAATTGTGAAAGTTTGAAAAAGTAGTTTTCTTCGGATTGAACTACGGGCTTTTTCTTGTGATCGGGACAACAACCGTTTTCATCCAAATCTTTTTCTGCAATAAACTTTTCACAACCTACGCAATATAACCCTTCGTACTGTTTTTTATATATAAGACCTTTATCGTAAAGTTTCTGCATTATCATTTGAACGGTTTCTTCGTGAACTTTATCTGTCGTTCTTATAAAGCCGTCATTGGAAATATTTAAAAGTTTCCATGCCTGTTGAAAGTATCCGCTCATTTCATCGCAAAGTTGTTTCGGTGTAACACCTTTAGCTTGTGCCGATTGGCAAATCTTTGCACCATGCTCGTCCGTTCCGGTTAAAAAATAAACTTCGTTATTTTGTAACCTTTTCCAACGGGCGGCAATATCCGCCGCTATTGTAGTATAAGCATGACCTATATGTGGTCTGTCGTTAACATAATAAATTGGTGTTGTAATGTAATACTTTTTCATTTTTATCCTTCTTTTATAAATTATTTCTTATAAGTATATCAAAATTTAACTATTAAGAAAAATATAATTTTTACAATTTACTAAAAAATTATTATACTACTTTCATATGAATTTATTCTTTATAATTTTATTTATAACTTCAATATCCGTTTTATTGAAATTCGTACCGAAATTATCAAAAATCGTAATACCTTTATCCGTGTTATTAATAATATCTTTTTATTTTCTTTTAACATACAACAGCCAAAAAGATTATTTTTTCCCGAACAGATATACCGATAACAATCCATACAAATATAACGAGTTGATAAATTCATTAAGAAACGGCAAACTGTTTTTAAACGATATAACGGATTTCAATGACAGTACCATTGAAATATTACATAAGCCGGACATCTATCAAAATTATTCTTGCTATTTTGAAAAAGACAACCGAATACAAAAACTTTTTGATTTATCCTATTATAAAGACAAAATATATCTGTATTTCGGGCTGACACCCGTACTGCTGTTTTATCTGCCGTTTAATTTTTTATCCGGTTATTGTTTATCCGACAACATTGTTGCTTTTTTTCTTGTATCTTTAATTTTTATCTTTTCGTTGCTTATATTAAAAACTTTCAATAATAATTTTCTAAATTACAACATAAAACCGCACATAAAATTTTTAACCGTATTTTTGGTAGGGTTTTGCAATTACGGAACAATTTTGGCAATAAAACCGGAAATTTACGAAGTTTGTTCGTTATCGGCTTCTTTATTATTATTGGTCGCCACATACTTATTCATAAAGAACATATTAACAAAAAACAAAAACAATATTTTAATTTTTTGTATAGGATTAATGCTTTCTTTAACGGTAGGGACAAGACCTCACTATGTTTTGTTTATCCCCGTATTTTTTCTGTTTGTTATTTACACGGAATACGCTAAAAACAAAGATACAAAAAATATTTTAATTTCGGCAACATGTTTTCTTGTTCCTTGTATAATATACGGAACCGTTTTGGCTTTATACAATTATTTACGATTTGATTCCATATTTGAGTTCGGCTGGAAATACCAACTGAATTCTCATAACCAATACGAATTTATTCCAACAATAAAAGATTTTTTAATAGGGCTGAAATATCATTTATGTCAGTTACCGGAAAACATAAAAAACAGCTATACCGTATTTTCTTTCGGTATGGGCAAAGGACACAGAATTGCTAACGAATTTGTTGCCGGTGTAATATATGTTTGTCCGTTATTGTTTACTTTATTGTTTTTCCCTATCAACTTAAAAAAATTAAACAAATTTACGGTTATCGTTTTTGTTCTGTTATTCGGTTTGTTTTTCATTAATTTCAATATTGCCTGTTTGTTCGGGACAATGAGAAGGTACGCTTTTGAATATATTTATATTTTAACACTTTTATATTTTATGGCTTTTTTTGTATTGGATAAAAACATATCAGGCACAAAATATGAAAATTTGTTCTTCGTATTTTTTGTTATAGTATCGTTATATATGTTATATCTGCATTTGTGCTTACTTTTTTGTATTCATAATTCAATTATGTTTATAGATAATAACAATGTCGATTTCTACACAAAACTTATAAATTTTTTATTCAACAGCGATATTCCGGACAAAATTTTGCTTAACAAAATACAAATTCTTAATTTTTTGGAAAATTTATAGTATATTATTTATCGGGTAATATGTAATGAACATATTTATTACAACTAAATTAGAGAAACAACTAAAAAAATATCAAGATATCGACAGATATAAATCTCTTATACAAAAACTTCAACAAGTTTCCGTAAACGAACTTTACGAGTTGAACGGGTTCGGCTTTAAAAAGTTCAAAGGAACAAACAAAGTAGGTGCCATAGATTTGGGTAGCGACAGAATTATTTGTATGACTCTTTCCGATTATCCTTTACAAAACGATTATTGTTTTAACCGATATTATTCCGACCAAGACCTTTATAACACACTGCTTTTATTCTTTATAGCTAAACACGACCAACAACAAGACAAAGCTTTTTTTATCGACAAAAACAGTTACATACAACAAGATTTTATCGATACAAAAGATAAACAAATCGATGCAATAGTTGAAGATACGCAAACCACGTTTAAAGATTTAAATAAACAGGAAGTTTTAACAATAAAGCAAAGCAATTCTTTACACGGTAACGATATGCAACTTAAATTGCCGAGCATCCTTTCCGGAATAGCAGGTAGCGGAAAAACCGTTATTTCCGTTCAGGCAATAAAAGAGTTACAAAAAAAGTATAACAACACAAAAAAAATTCTTTACGTTACATATTCCGAAGGATTAAGAAGTTTTGTTGAAGAAAAAGTAAACGACAGTTCCGTAGATATAAAAACTTTCAGAGATTTGTGTATGGAACTTAAAACAAAATACGAGAACAAAAAAACGGAATTGAAAAACATAATGTTAAACTCAAAACAGTTTGAAAAAGAGTTTTTAGATACAAGAAACACAAAATATCAACGTTTTATAAGAGAAAACAAAAGTTTAATTTACAGTGAAATTTGCGGTATATTAAAGGGTTCGATGTATGTTGATTGGAACAGAAAATTAAAAAAACAAAACGAAAATCTTAACAATATCATAGACGAAAATTCTTATTTGAACAACGATGAAAAAATTCCCGACGATTATAAAGCTTTTAACAAAGAAAACAGAGAAATATTGTATAACCTTACTTTGGAATATAACAAATGGTTACAAAACAGAAATATGTTTGACATGAACGATATTGCTTTTGATTTATGTAACACCATTGAAACAAAAAACATAAAATACGATTATGTTATAGTAGATGAAATTCAAGATTTAACCGAAGTTCAAATATATATGCTTTTTCTCTTATCCGACAAAAAAGGACTTATTTTTACGGGAGATCCGAACCAGGTAATAAACCCTACATTTTTTAAAATAGGGCGACTTGAAAAATTGTTTAAAGATAATAACATAAAAACATTTAAAACAAGATTAAACGAAAATTTCAGAAACTCTACCGACATAACCAAACTTATAAATTTGGTTAACGAAATAAGAGACGAAAAGTTGCCCGCAAGACACCACGAAGATAAACTTCCGGAAATTACAAGAAACAACAATGCCGGAAAATTCGGAATAATAAAGTACAGCAACGATAATAAAAAAATACTTTTTGCGGGGCTTGAAAACAAAGATCTTGACGTTGCCATAATAGTGTCCGATGAACAAAAAAAAGAAAATTTAGAAAAAGAGTTTCCTCACCTTGCAAACATTTTTACGGTATCGGAAATTAAGGGAAGAGAATACCCGAACATTATAACTTACAACATCTTATCCGACTATTTTGATATATTTCAAAATTTTTATGACGTTTCTTGGAAAAAAGATAAAAATTACGATTTTTATTTTAATCAGTTTTACGTTGCAATAACAAGAGGAGAACACAACATATACTTATTGGAAGAAAAAGATAATATCGAGTTAATAAACAATATATTGTCAAAAATGAACAAACACGAAATTAAGTATAGCGTAATACAAAAAATAAGCAACATCAACGAAATACATTTGGCTTTGGAAGAAGCTACCGATGAAAGATATTATTTGAAAGCATTGAACTTTTTTAATAACGAAGAGTTTGAAAAAGCCAAAGACCATTTTGAAAAAGTAGTAAAATATAATATTGAAGACACAAAAAAGATGATAGAAGTTTGTGACAAATTTATACTTGAACCTAACATGAACTATAACGAAAAAGCAAAACTTTTATTCTCTTATAATCAGTTCGGACTTGCAAAAAAGTATTATGAAAAAGATTACGATTTCGAGTTGGTTGCCGTTATGAGCTTGTACCAAAACAATTTTGAAAATTTTGAGAAAATTTTGTTTGAAAAAAAATTAAATATTGAACAACTTTACAACAAATACGATTTTGCCAAACAAGAAATAGAAAAATACTTTTATTACAAAGAAAAAGAATTGAACGACATTTATACTAAAATAGAAAAATCAACAACAAAAATAGTAAAGGAGTTGACCAATGAGTGATTTTATCAACAAAGTTAACGAACTAAAAAAATATGCAACGGAAATTTCTCAGGCACTTAACAAATTCGAAGAGCTTAATTTAACCATAGAAACAATTAACGAACTAAACAAAAAAACAGTAGAATTGAAAAACAATTACGAACAAATTATTGCAATATTACAAAAAGTTGAAACGGCAAAAAAGTCCGTTGAACCGTTAGAGAATATAAGAAAAACCGTCGATTCGATAAACACTACAATTCAAGGTGTAAAAAAGAATATCGCCAATTTTGAGAAAATGCAACAAAAATTTGAAGAGTTACAAAAGCTTGATATAGAAAAGCAGTTAAATAAAATAGAAGAATTTTATAACAAAGTTTCAGTCGTAAGCGAAAAAATATCTTTGGCAGATAATTTTATTAACACATTGGATTCCATAAACAAAAAATTGGAAAACATTGAAAAGAAGTTACCTAACAGAATTGTTCCCAGAATACCGATAAACCCGATAAGAAGACCGGTCGTAATGCCTAAAGGAATAAATCCGATAACAAGAATTATCCCAAAACCGCCGGTGAAGAAATAGTAATGTTGAATATAAAAAGAAAATTTATCTTATTAATATCAATTTCGATTGTTTCAAGTTTTTTTCTAACTTCAATCTCTTTTGCAAAAGAAACAAGCAAAACAATTCGTTCCGATATTGATAATCAATATAAAGATAATCTTCGCCGTTTTGAAATGGAAAACAGAACAAAAGCATTTAAAAAAACGGAAAAAAACTTTGAGCAGGAAGAAACTCAAACCGAACAGGAAAGTTTACCAAAAAAAACTTTTTCGAATATTACGGTTGAATATGACAAAACCGTTCCGTATATTTCAAAGAAGAAAATAAATAAAATTATTAAAACTTATAACAATGTTCCTATAGGAATAAAAGAGATAAAAGAAATACAACATAACTTACAGAAACTTTACATTGATAAGGGATACGTTTTTACAAAAGTTTATATAAATGCCGAATTATTGAAACAAAACATATTGGCTTTCATAATAGATGAAGGGCACATAGAAAAAATACAATTTAAGCACTCAAACAATAAAGAATATTATAAACTTTCGAATGTTTTACACGGTTTTTCTTTTTTCCCGTTCAACAAAAACAGTTCCTTAAACATAAAAGATTTGGATCAGGGTATGGAACAACTTTCAAGATTATCTTCTTCCAATGCAAATATAAACATTGTTCCTGCACAAAAAGACGGTTACTATCTTATAGAAGTAATAAACGACATAACAAACAGATTTAATTTATCTTTAGGTGTAGACAATGCCGGTTTCGACAATACCGGTATTTACAGAGCAAACACTTCTTTCAGTTGTGATGATATTTTAATGTTAAACGATAACATAAGTTTCACCTACACAAAAAATTTCGATTACAATAAAGAAGCCGAAGATAATTACAGCTATTTTGCTTATTTTAGTATTCCGATAGGATATTTTACTCTATCGGCTTCTTACTTTAACAGCAATTATTCTATTCCGCCGGGCACAACTACCGGCTCTTACAAATCCGACGGCAGCACGAAAAATTCTAATTTTTCGATTGAAACGGTAATATCAAGACACAAAAACCATAAATTTTCAGTAGGAAGCTCTTTAAGTTTAAAAGAATCGGAAAATTTTATTAACGGGAACAAAGTAGACGTTTCCGGACACAAACTTTCGGTTGCCGATATTTTTGTTGTAGGGATATATTATTTTGAAAATTCAATGTTGTATTCAAAACTTTCTTATATAAAAGGGTTAGACTGTTTTGATGCCGTAAAAAACTACGACGATGTCTATTTGATGCCGAAAGGTCAATTTTCCGCTTTGTCTTTATATACACAATATGCACAATCTTTTAAAATTCCGCTATTGAACTTATTTTCAAATTATTCCGCAAACTGTTCTTTACAGTACAGTCCGGACATTCTATATTCAACCGAACAAGTTTCAATCGGCGGACAAACTTCCGTTCGCGGATTTAAAGAAACAAATGTCAGCGGAGACAGCGGCGGATACATTCAAAACGATTTGAATATACACTTATCGGAAATTTTTAAAAGAAACGGTTTTTTTAAAATATTACTTAATACCAAATTGGATATTTTTATGGATTACGGATATGTTCATCACAGTGCAAACAAAACAAACTATCAAATGGCAGGAACAGGAGCGGGATTATCTTACAAAATAAAATACTTTGATATTTCCGGATATTGGAGCACAAATATATATAACACAACAAACTTGCAGGAAGAAAAAAACATTTTTTATTTTTCGGCAAATGCAAGAATTTATTTTTAAGTTTATGAAAAAAATTTTACTGATATTATCTTTAATCATTTTTTTATCTTATTCATACATATTTGCAAACTCTTTTCCATACGAAGGAGACTTATCCGTAGGAACGGACATTACGGACAAATATTACAATTCTTACATGGATTTGCTTCTTCCCGTTTACGGAAACGAAACCTCTTTTTTGTTTTTGTCACCGAAAATGAATATGACGGGAAAAGCTTTTTTGGAAAGTTCGTCAAACGGTAACAGTATAGGTATAGGTTACAGAAAATATCACGAAAATTTGTTTAATATGCAAATGATTACGGGCATAAATGTTTATTACGATAATGTCCGTACAAAAAACGGCAACAACTTTCAACAATTAGGTACGGGGCTTGAACTTTTTACGAACGGTTTTGATTTTAAAATAAACGGTTATTTCCCCTTTTCAAATACCGAAAAATTTTTAAAGAAATCTTTTGATTTGTTTGAAGAACATAAAATCGCCGCAACCGATTATTATGAATCCGCATTATGCGGGTTTGATACGGAAATAGGAATAAAACTTCCCATAACCGACAAACTCGGCATATTTCATATTTTCGGCGGATATTATATGTTCAATGCAGATAAACTAAAAAAAGATTTGAAAGGGCTCAAAGCAACTTTTGAATATAAACCGATAAACATATTAAAGTTGAGTTATACATTATTTGAAAATGAAAATTTACAGGAAACAAACTGGATGACAAATTTTTCTTTAAACATTCCGTTCAACTTTAAAAAACTCGTTCAAGCAAAAAATCCGTTAACTTTAAATAAAAGAAATTCTTCTTTAAAACATAGAATAGGCGAAACGGTTACAAGAGACACAATAAAAATTGCTTACCCGAAGATAGAACATCCTAACGAAATTTTAAAATTCGACGGAACAAACGACTGCTATTTTATTGTAACATCGGTAAACGGTAACGGCAACGGAACTTTTGAAAACCCGGCAAACCTCCAAGACGCATTAACTCTTGCAAAAACGGTTACCGGAAACAATTGTATTCTTCTGTTTTTAGGAGGGAACTACGATATTTCTTCAACCTTAAACTTAAACGATTTCAACGCTGAAAATATTTTGGTTTCCGGCAAACAAGAAATAGAATATATGGGAGCAGACCTATCAAAAATAACTAACACTAACCCGATTCTTCTTTCAACAAACGAAACAATATTCAGTATAGATAATTCTCAAACCGAAAGTTTTGTAATTTCTTCAATGGAATTCTTACCGGAAACGGAAAACGGCAATAATGCCGTTGAAATAAAAAACACGGAAAAATCTTTTTCTTTACAAAACAACAGTTTCAAAAACTTTGAGTCTGCCGTTAATATTTTAAATTCTTCTACAAACACGGTTGTATATAACAATATTTTTGAAAACAATTGTACTGCCGTTAATTTGGAAAATACTTCCGCAACGGTAACGGAAAATATATTTTCAGAAAATACTACAAACGCAATAAACGTTTATTACGGTAATGATGTTACAATACATTCAAATTTAATAAAAAATAATCTTTGCGGTATAACCGTTAACTTATCTGCAAGTACGGGAATTTTATATAACGAACTTTCAAACAACACTTTTGCCGTAAACTCATCAAATTCAACTTATTCTTATATATCAGGCAACATAATGTATAAAAACAAAGAAGATGCCATCGTTTCAAACTTTGATAAGGAAAGCACAATAACGGAAAACTTTTTAATAGAAAACAAAAACGGTATAAATATGACAAACGGACAAAAAAACTTAATACATAACAACCAAATAACAAACAACAACGTAAACGGTATTTATGCAAAAAATATTGATTCTTGCCTTATATCTAAAAACGATATCGGCAACAATACGGAAACAGGTATAGTTTTGGAAGATTCCGTTTATACCGAAATATCAACAAATACCGTTTCATATAACAAAACAGGACTCTCTTTAACCAACGGTAACGATATTTATGTTTCCAGCAATACCGCAATTGCGGGCGAAACCGCAATTTATGCTACAAATGTTTCAGTATTAACCGTTGTCTTAAATACGATTTCATCTTCAACTGTTTGTGCAATGAATTTATCAAATATGGGAACAGGTTTAGTAAAAGCAAACTCCGTATCAAATATAACGGGAACTGCCGGATTATTCGCAAACAATTTAACGAATTTTTCTTTTGAAAACAACAATTTTTCCCAAAATTCAGGCAGCGGATTAACTGTAACGAACTCACAAGATATTTCCTTGGTTAACAATATGTTCAGTTACGGTAACGGTAACGGCTTATCGTTAGTAAACACAAAAAATGTATATCTGTTTTACAATATATTCAACAACAATAATGCCGTTAGTACCGTTTTCGGATTATATCTTAAAAACAACATTAATTTTACATCTTCTTCCGGAAACAATATTTTTTACAAATCAAACTATTCGGGAGACAACGAAGCGGTACAAGAATACGAACAAAAAGTTAAACCCAACGATTATTTTTATTAAAAAACAGCATGGTAAAGTACATCAAAAAAAACTATAATTATTGTATGTTTAGAAAAATATTAAGTGTAACAATAAGTATTGCAGTTATCTGCTTACAAAGCAATACTTTATTATCCGAAATATTGCCCCCTAACAGCAATGTAACAAACAGACCTTCTATAAACACACATCAAACTACGCTCGGGACAGTTCCGGTAGTAAACATAGTAAATCCTAATGCAAACGGATTATCTCATAATAAATACGATAAATTCAATATAGATGAACAAGGTGCAGTACTAAACAACTCCAGAAAAAGTGCTTACAGCCAAATAATAGGCGAAACAATAAATGCCAACCCGAACTTAACAAAAACCGCAACAGTAATATTAAACGAAGTGTTAACGGCAAGAAGCAACATTTTCGGAACATTGGAAGTATTAGGACAAAAAGCGGACATAATAATAGCAAATGCTTACGGAATAAGCGTAAACGGCGGAAAATTCATAAATGCAGGGAAAGTAAGTTTGATAACCGGCACACCTATGGAAAATAACATAAACAAATATACCATAGGAACAGGCAACCTTGAAATCGGGCAAGACGGATTAACAAACGGCGGAGATATAAATTTGGTATCTTCTCAAATGGAAATATCCGGAGAAGTAACCGCTAAAGAATTACAAATATTAACGGGAAACGACGAGTACGACATAAAACAAAACCAAATAAGTTCTCAAGATAACGAAGATGTAACGGCAATAGATATAAGTTCAAGTATGTATGCCGACAAAATAAAAATAATAAGCAGTAAACAAGATAACAAAATAGAAATTAAAAAAAATGCCAACCTAATAAGTAATGTTGAAGACATAGAAATAGATGCACAGGGAAACATCAACATAAAAGGGACATTGCAATCAAATAAAGATATAAAACTTAACGGTGAAACAATAGCAAATAGCGGTAAAATGAACGCAAAAAATAATATAACGATAGAAGCGGATATTTTTGAAAATAAAAGTCTAACGGAGAATTTGAAATACACAAAAGAGACGGTCGTTACAAATGCCCAAGCACCTAAATCGTCGGGCGAAGTATTAAAAGAATACGAAGCAATAAAAGAACTAAGTTACGATAAAACGGCAGAAATAGAAGCAGGCAACAAGTTTAACATAAACAGCAACGAGTTCAAAAATATCGGCGGTACAATAAAAGCAAACAAAATAGAAATAAACTCAACCAAAACAATAAACGAAATATCGCTCGATACGGTAAAAATACCGCTGTTATACACATACGATGTATATAAACAGTTTTTTACTGCGATATACGATAGAACATACACAACGGAAAAAGAAGAAGATGTGAACTTACAACTGCAAGGAGAAATAATAGGAAAGAACATAAAGATAACAAGCGAAGAATTAACAAACCGAAGCAGTAAGATAGAATCGGAAGGAAAGATAGAAGTAAAAGCGAACAATATAAACAATATAGTTTCCGACGATCAAATATTGGAAATAAAGAAGGTAGAAGTTGGCGGTTCAATAGAAAGAGGCGGATACAGAATATTAAACAAAGAAATAGTGGAAACGGTATATAAACCGTTACCGTCGGAAATTATAGGAAAAGAAATAAGTTTGCAAGCAGAAGAAATAATGAACGAAAGTTCGGTAATACAAGCATCAACGAAATTAGCGATAACAGGGAACAATTTAACAAACACAAACAAAATGGCTTTTTACAATAGTTTATATAAATATCAAATAAAAGGAGCAGATGATAAAAATTTTGGATTGACCGGATGGAAAGAAGAGATACATTATCAAGAACATAAAATATTTTATCCGAACATATATACAAGTAAAACGGAAGGCAAGTTGATAGGTAACGAAATAGAAATAAATTTGACAGGGAAATTGAGCCAGGAAGAGTATGATATAACAAACCCCATAACAAGACCGAACGATAAAGATACCGACAAAAAAACAATAAGCAGTATAGAAGCCGACAAATTAAAAGTTAGTGCTAAAGAAATAATAAATTCGGGAATGATAAATACAAAAAACGATTTGGTTATAAAAACGGAACAGAATTTTGTAAATAACGACGGAGTACTTATAGGCGGGAGTATAGATATAAATACAGGTGAAAATTTTACAAGCAGAGCACTGATAAATTACACGGACTATAATACAAGCACATTTAAAATAAAAACACCTTCAATAAATGCTGCAGGTATAATATTAACCACAAGCGGAAAACTCAATATAAATTCGCAAGGCGATATAGATATAAAATCCACAAGCGTATTATCAAACGACGATATAACTTTAACGGCACAAAAAATAAGTTTGCAATCTTTGATATATGATGATTTTTATTGGAAAGTAGATTTTAAAAAGAGTTACGGTTCAATACCGAAGAAAGAACAGGAACTGACGGGCACAATGTTAAGTTACGGGAATGTACATTTTAAAGGACTGCGCGACATAGGCGGATACAATGTTATAGCGAACAAAAGAATAAACATAGAATCCGAAGAAGATATAGAAATAAAGAATTCTCAAATAAAAAAATATTTGGAAAAGATAGCAAGAACCAGCGGAGGAACGTTCGGAACAAGCAGTACGGACATATATAAAAAATTAACTATAGAAAATATTAAAACAAAACTTGAAGCCGGTGAAGATTTAACAATAAAAGCAGGAAACAAAATTACTTTGCAAGGTGTGAATATAACAAGTGACGGAACAATAAACTTAATATCCGAAAAAGACAGCATAAACATAGTCGGAGTATTGGATTATGAAGCAACGGAACATTCACGAACGGAAAGCGGAACATTAGGATTAACAGGAATGTCAAAAACCGATATAAAAGAAAATACAAGTTTGGTAGAAAGCACAATAAAAGCAAAAGACGGCATAAACATATCTGCGGGAAACGATATAAACATTCTCGGTTCAAATATATTGAGCGACAAAGATATAACGATACAAGCGTTAAATAACATAAATATCGGTTCAATAAAAGAACAAAGTTACAATTATTATCATAAAGAAACAAAAGATTTTAACGTAACCGATTTTGTAACTGATTTATATTCAAATTTAATTACAACTCCGTTTAAATTCTATTCCGAAATGATAGATAACGGGAAATATACGCTTGTTGAACTAAGTTACGATATAAGCGAAAAGAAGAAAGGAAAAACAAAAATAACAAACAAGGCAAGCAATATAGAAAGTAAAGAAAAGTTAACTTTAAAAGCCGGTAAAGAAGCAACCATACAAGCAAGTAACATAACGGCAAACGAAATTGAAAATAATACTCCAAAAACAAATGTAATAAGCGGAGAAGATAAAGAAACAACAATTACGGAAAACAAAGAAACAAGATTAAAAGTCGGATTTGAAATATCAAACGCATATTTAAATGCATATAAAGCGGTAGATAATGTAACAAAAGCAGCCGAAGCACAAGCGCGAGCCGAAGAAGAACTTTCAAGAATAGAAGAGTTACACAAACAAGGTAAAGCAAGTGATAAAGCATTAAAACAGGCACGAGATAATGTAACAATAGCAAGGGCAAATATTGTCTTTTTAACAACAATGGCGGCAGGAGCCGTAAGCGGAGCTGTATCCAGTTATGAAACTTTGGGGTTCGGGGTAAGCGGAACGGCAACATATGAAACTAACGAAACCAAAACGACACAAGAAACAATAACAAATATTGCTTCAAACCTGATAGCAAACAAAAACATACTTATAAATGCGGACGAATATAACCAAATCGGATCAAATGTGGCAAGTTTGGCCGGCGACATATTTATAAATGCAAACAATGCAAACATTTCGGCAAGTAAAGATACTTTTAATTTAACTACCGAAAGTAAAAGTTATAACGTGTCGGCAACCTACGGAACAAACGGAACTTACGGTTCTGTCGGATACAACCAATCAACTCAGGAACAGTACGCCGAAAAACATAACAACTCACAAATACAAGCAAACAACGGTAAAATAGAAATAAACACTACCGGTGACACAACCCTTAAAGGAGCAAACATAAAAGGTAAAGATGTTTCAATTACTGCCGAAAATCTTACTGTTGAAAGTTTACAAGATAAAAGTAAAACTACCGGTTCAAGTTTCGGAATGAATGTCGGAGCAGGAAAATCAAACGGAGGAATAAGCGGTACGGCAGGGTTTGAAAGCGGAAATATTGATAATGAAAGCGCTTGGGTAAACAGCCAAAGCAGTATAATAGGACAAAACGAAGTAAACATAAAAGTAAAAGATACAACCGATGTTAAAGGAGCTGTAATTGCAAGTGAAAGTGACAACCTAACCCTTGATACCGACAAACTTGTTTACAGCGATATAAAAGATTACGACACACAAAACAGTTCAAATATCGGAATAAATCTTTCTTTAGGGCAATACGATAACGACTCGGTACTAAGAACAGGGTTACCGTTGGATACAATGGGTGGAAAGATTACATTAAAAGAACAAGGTACCGAAAAAGAACAAACGACAAAGGCAACAATCGGTAAAGG